>ERZ826613.101-NODE-101-length-122024-cov-7.198969_pt1 | contig 122024 bp, 107 predicted proteins | sample MGYA00519925_ERZ826613 | MGnify/ENA primary metagenome ERZ826613 (study PRJEB31778, sample SAMEA3449236) | human gut metagenome | biome: human gut; feature: human-associated habitat; material: faeces | place: United Kingdom | collected 2010/2012 ... | reverse complement strand
TCCTATAATAATAAATTTTATCATAGAAGGCCTATTAATTATATTTAAATATTAATTTACAGAAAAACTTTCACACTCTCATTTAAATTTAAAAATGATTTGAAATTCTACATTAATTTTTCTGCAGAGGAGTGTGTTTACGAATTTTGGGTTCTATATAAGAATAATTCTCTGGCGTTTACGGTTCTTTATAACTCGCATATTAATAGAGATGTAACCGAATATTTGAACTCAATATTGGAATCAGACGATAATAATTAGTAATAAAGGTTTCATCTCATTGTGGTATAAGCACGATGAGATGAAACCTTTTAGAATATTTATTATTTACTCATAGAATTCATTCCATTCCCTTACTTCTTTTTCTGATAAATAAGCTTCCAGTTCAATACACTTATTATTTGTCATGAAGTATTCTCTATAAAAATCTTTAAGTTGCTTAATCAAGTTCTCTATATCATTTAGCTCGTCGATGTTATTCATTTTTAACAATGTTATCGTATTCCAAATTATATTTATCATACGCTCAATATCTCCAAATAAACGACGATTAACAAAATTTGTTATCAATTCAGACTCTTCTTTAATAATATACTTCAAATCATTATTGTAATTAATTTGTATATTTTCATTAATCATCTGTTCAACCTTACTTCTTATGATGTAAGCTTTTGTTTGAAGTCTAACATCTTCACTAGCATCAAAGTGTTTTAAACCGTATTCAAAATAAGTGATTGACAAATCATAATTCTTATCATAATACATATCTATACCTAAAGATCTCATCGAAACAGCATATGTTTTGTTAAAGTTATTATTGTTATTATTCATACTTATTTTCGTTAGAATATACTTATAAGCTGCACCTATTAAATGATTTTTGTGAGCTTCAATCAAATAATCTCTATTATTTTCAGCAAAAAATCTATTTAAATAGTAGGAGCCAAAATTTCCGTATATTTTTGCAACCAAAAAGAGAATGCTTTTTCTATTCTTATCTATATTTTCTACAACATCCATATCAGAATATATTTTTTTTAATTCATCTTCGCTTAAAACAGTATCTTCAATTGTGAGTGATCTAGTCCAGTCATTATCAGATTCTATTATATTCTTACTTCCTAGCGTTATATTCCAATTATCTCTTGCATAAAATAATTTCTCTAATTCTTCAGGTCCGATATTCATTGTATCTATTTTCTGAGCTGGTAATGAATATGATATCGTGATTAATTTTTCAGTCTCGCTTTTTGCCTTATCAAGCATATTCTTTGCAATTTCTATTAATTGCTCACTATTCTCTCTTTCAGTCATATTATAAATATGTGTAATTGAATAAGCTAAACCGCTTTGTGTTCTACATTTTTCAAGTGGAAGTGTTTTGACATTACCATTATTATGCCTGTCCTGTATGATTTCTAAATATGGGAAAAAATTTTCGTAGTCCCCTAAATCTTCCAATATGAAAGCAATATTTCTCAAAAATATTTCAAATAATATATTCGTATCATTAACCAAAATATTATCTTTTAATAATTCAGCTAAATAAATTGCTATTGACAATGTTGGATAATCTTGTCTCTTAGAATATTCACCATAGACAAACTTATTTTTTATAAAATCTTCGAAGTATTCATCAAAAGTTTTTTTGCTTAATTCTCTTATTATGTAGTATCCTTTTGCAATAAACCAATCTCTGTATGTCTCATGAGTCCAGCCAAAAGATTTATTATCATCTAAATATTGTAAGAATCCTAATTTATTAATTGCGATTCTTTTAAAAATATTAATATAATATATAGAATCATTTTTGATTAAAAAGTCTGTATCATCAGATTGTGATACCAAGAATAATTTTATAGCTTCATTTGACAATAATTCTGTAACTTGTTTAACATTTTCTATAAATTCTTCTTGTCCTATGGTCATTTCCTTATGTTTCTCATAATTTCTATTCTTATAGATAACCATTGAAAGAAGTGGTAAATATGTATTTAAAATAAATTTTTCTTCTGGCTTTTCTAATATATTCTCTTTATTTTTTATCCATAAGTCAATAATCTCTGCACGACTGCCAACGTTTATATTGTTATTGTTTACCGCCATATCTGCAAACATTTTCAAATAAATTGGTAAACGTAAATTCTTAGAATCAAAATTTTTGTTCAATGTTATCTCTTTATCGTTAAGATACTTAATTACTTTATCTTCACTCAATTCACAAACAGATATCTTACGGAAATTTTCTAATTCTGCATTATTCAACTTTGACCTAGATGAAACAATAATCATAGTATTAGGTAGTTGTACAAAGTTTCTAAGATCCTTCAAACAATTTTGCGAAGACTCATTGCATCCGTCAATCATTAGTACCATCTTTTTCTCATAGTCATTAAGATATCGTCCTAAAGAACCCCAAAATTTATCTACTTCATAAGCAACCGGTATAGTAAAATCTGTAATAGGTGCTATGTTACAATATAGAAAATTACATATTGGATTGTCTACACATGTGTTGATATCTCTTGCTCTTATAAAGATAGGAATAATAGTATCATTTCCCATTAATTCATTACAAGTATATACTAATGATGATGTCTTTCCGCTTCCTGATGTTGACTGAATATAATAATTATTTAAGTTATTATTTTGTAAATCTTGTCTTATACAACCATAAATCGTAGGAAATATAGTATTATTAACTCTACATGCCGGAAGAAGTTTAGGCTCTATCGTTTTAACCTCATCTGATACATTTTCAAAAATTCGCTTTGCTCCTTCAGACAAAAGATTACCAAAGCCTTCATCAATTTCTTGTTGGTCTTTGAGAAATTCATTTACCGTTTGTTTTATTGTAACATTACCGCTAAAAAGATAACCTGTCTCTCTTGTATTATTAATAAAATTATATGCGGCTACTTCTGCCAATTTATTATTTAGCTTATTTACCATATTTGTGCAATTAGTACATCCACTAAAATCCTGAATGGCTTCAAAAGTAACGGTTCTCCCTGCATTGCTAATTAGTTTTAAGAAAATCTTATTTTTCATATTAGAAAGTTTAACTTCTTTCTGACCCTGATTTTCAATCTTCCGTATCAATGCGTTTTCTTCATCGTATATAAACTCTATGTTTTGATTGTTTTCGTTAAAAAATTTATATAATGCCATTTTTATTCTCCTTTCTTGTTTTTTTGTTGTTTTCCAAATTAATAATTTTTTATTAAAAAATTTCCAATTTATTCTCCTTTTATCTCCAGTTTAACAATAAATGGCGATAATTTAGCGATTTTAAAATTGTATACTTCCTTCATCAGATAAATTAAGGAGGTATATACTATGAATAATACATTAAATACATCAAATACATCAAACTGGAGAGAAAAATGTCAAGTTTTTAAAAATTTATATAATGATATTAACGCATCTAACTTAATGTCTATAAAAGATTTAGACATTTGGATGATTGACGAAGTTGTAGTAACTATTAAATCTCTAGTATCCTCTATTATCTACTTTAACATAGCAAACAGAAATAATGAAGCATTAACCTCAATATTAGTTAGTTCTTCTGAATATCATTCAACAAAAGAGTTGGTTTGGGATGTGTTGTCTGATGTCGCAACCTTTGAGGCACTAAATTATTTCTTTTTTAAATCCCAATCCGCTGAGCATGCGATTAGATTAATCGAACGTAGAGTGGGTTGGGTGCTGTCAACTTATGTGAAAAATATGAATAAAATATTTAAAAAGTTCCAGCTTGTTAGGGTTCCGGAAGAAATGGATCCGAACGATTTTTTAGAGAATGAAGTAGAAGAATCAAATACACTTGAAGAAACTTATATTGAGGAGGTGTTATGCAAATCATTATTTATTGATACAGTTAATGAAGAAATTTCAAGAGGGTACGGTGACAGACTAATAGCGTTGATAAGTGATTACGCTTATTGTGATTCAAAGAGCTTATTACATATTATCAATAGATATGGCTATAAGGTATGCATTAAAATGTTGACCGAAACGTTATTAGTTGAAAAAGAAATCGACTTGAGATTTGTAAACGAGATCGAGTTTAGTTTTAAAAAGAATTATAGTGATATTACACGTTCGGATTTAAGTAAGTTAAAGTATAGGGCTTATGACGACTGCAAGAGAATAGCGAAAAAATATCGATAAATATCGATATTTTTTTGGATTTTTCTTTTTTTATGTCGTTTCTATATTATATGAAAATAAAATTTAAAAATATGAGAGGAGAAAATATTATGTCATATGAAAACGAAAACAATAGAGAAAGAAGCTTTAAGATTATTGAAAATTGGATAAAGAGTAATACAAAAGTAGGTTATAAAAGCTTAGAAGAAAGTGAGCACCAGGGATTTATGTACACACTCACTGTTGATGGAATAACTTTTAACTCAATTATAAGAATACTTGATGAAGGATTAACTTTTGAAACAAGCTTAGATGTTATGGTTAACAAACAATTCCGCTCTGTGGTAGCACGATATTGTCAGAAAATAGAGCCAAGATTCGGATATGTTTTTTTAGATAATATAAGTGGAAATATTGTTTTCCATAATGAAAGTTTCCTAGTGGATGGAGCTATTTCAGAAGAGATATTAGACGTGTTTGAAGATATGGCGATTACAGTGTTGTCAGCTCATTATGATAATTTTAAAAGACTTGCTAGTGGCAGAATGGTGGTGGTAAGAGTAGAAGAAGATTTTGAAAAAGAGAATAATAGAAAGAACAAAGAGTTCGATAAAGCAGATTGTATTTCTAGTATTAAAGATTATTTGCTAAACGGTATTACACACAACATGATTTGTGAAGAAATAGAAAAAGAGGATGAGGAGAATAAAGATTTATACTGTCAGATTCTGACAGGAAACGAATCGTACAGAGCCTTGTTTTCGGTAGATCCTGCGGGCATATTAACGGTTGAAGGGACTTATGGCGAAACGCCATATATTGTCCGAGAAGAAGGAACACGATATTTAGCTGCTAGAGTGTTCAATGAAGATAATTCTGAAAAGAAGTATGGAGCCATCTTTGTTGGAAGCAAGCAGAAAGGGGTTCACTGTAGAGTTCAAACATCTGTTGTTAATGGAATCTCCCCAAAAACCTTAACATTTATGGAGTGTATAATATTTAGATCCCTACACGATGGAATGGAAAAATTGTTAAAAATCGAAAATGGCGAATTAGGAGAACAGAACGAAGAAGAAATAAACACTTTGAAAATATTTAAGTATCTGACTGAAACTGAAGAAGGAAAGAAAATGTTACATATCATCAATGAGATGAAACTTAAAGAAAAGATTAAAAAGGTTAAAGAAGATATAAAAGAAAAGATGGCATTAGAAGAATCATTAACAAATATGAATATGAATATGAAGATGAATGAAGAAATTGATGAAGAAATGTCTGAAGAAGAAATTGACGAAGATGAAATATCAATGACTGATTTTATGGTAGATATTGCAAATATTACAGAAGAAGATACTAAAACCGAAACAATGGATGATATAGAAGGAGATGCTGAAGATGGAAACAACAAAGACTGAGATAAATAAAGAATTCCCCATAAAACTGGTTAAAGAGTTAGACAAGTATATAGTTGGAAATGACCAATACAAAATAGTGTTATCAATGGCAATACGAGACCAGATTTTTACAAATAAGACTAAAAGCATCTTGGTTATGGGCCCCACAGGAAGTGGAAAATCCTATATGATAGAGGTTCTTGAAAAATGTAAAACATGCCCCAAAGTTAATTATACAATCATGACGGAAGCTGTTGATGATTTAACAGAAGCAGGAGTACAGGGCAAAGAGTTGTCTGACATCTTTAAAAGATATAAACAGAAGTGTATCAAAGAGAATAATGACTCTTTTAGAGGTCTGATCTTCATAGACGAAGTAGACAAACTTATTAATCCAAGTTACGTTTCATCAGGAGGAAGCAGTGAGGTGTACAACAGAAATGCTCCCATCCAGCATCAACTAATGAAAATCCTTAACGGACAAGACATTTACGGAGTTCCGACGAAGAATATTCTTTTTGTTTTGGCTGGTGCATTTTATAAAATTGACGAAGAAGTTTTAAAAGTTTCAAAACACACTTCAATTGGGTTTTCCACAGACAAATCAAAAGAAGATGAGATAGTCAGAAATGAATCTGAAACAGTCCGTGACAAACTAATAAAAGCAGGTATGCAGCGCGAGTTTTTGGGACGAATTAACATTATTATTCGACTAAAAAAACTCAGTGAAAAAGAACTAAAAACTTTGATACTCCATCCAACAAGAGGGGAAATCGCTAAAGTTAAAAAAGATTTCCTTACAGATGGAATTGATTTGGACTTTACAACTGATTCAATAAATTTTTTGGTGAAATTAGCTCAAGAAGAAGACTCAGGTGGACGAGCTGTTTCGAATGTACTTGAACAACTGCTAACAGACGCAAAATATATGTGCTTTAAAAACAACTACAACAAGATAATTATTGATAAGGAAACAATAGAGGGAAAGGGAATTAAGTATTTGAAAGAAGAAAGTAAAAAAATTGAAAAGAAGGTGGATAAATGCTAGTTTTTACATTTAGTATTATTTAGGAGGTTAAGAAAAGCGATGAAGAAAATAAAGTTGTTAAAGAAACTAATGCTATTTATATTTCTAATTTCTCTGATAGCTATGATATTTTCCAGTCAACTACCTGTAATTCATACGTTAAAACAATTGTGGAATGAATATATCTATTCGAATTCACATTTTGAAATTATAAAAAGCATCTGGGAATCAAAGCTAGTCCTTGCGGTTAAGAAAAATTGGTTTACAGTTTCAAAATATACGCTGTTATCGTATGTGATTTTATCATTTTTTAGTAAAAAAGTAACTAGAATATGGTCTGATCCTAGAGCAAGTCTTTATTGTATTAAAGCTACATATCAAGAATTTGTTAGATCATTTACTGATGTCGATACGTCAAATAATAAATTACTATACGTAGTTGCAGCTAACAGGAGCGCAGTGGCTTTCTCGGAAGTTTTTGATATGACAAAGTTAAAGAAACTTTCACTTGGTAGTTATATTTCTGCTAATTCACAAAGTCAATATGTGATAAATAATGTTCCGATTGACATGGCAAATTTGAGTGTAGAAATAAGTAATCCCTCAATTGCTGTGAGAATTAGACAAACAGTAAAACTATTAAATGAAAATGAAGCTGTAAATGTTTATGTTAACGATGAAGGAAATATACTGTTTGAGAAAGAAGGAAACACGTTATTTTTAACATTAACAGCACTACCATAGAAGAAAAAAGAGAGGAGAACATATGATTGAATTTAATAATACTTTCTGCCCATATTGTTGTAACATATTCAGAAGCTTCGTGTATGTAACTGATGAAAGCGAATATTTAATTATAAAGAAGAATAGGGTAGGACAGTATGCAATACATAACTTTGCTAACTGCAAACACATTGAAACGATAAAAATAAAAAATATGGATACATTAAATGGTTTGCCATATCGAACAATTATAGAAATAAAATATAGTAATGAAAAACAAGAGCGTCAGGAAGTGTTAACTTCATCAAAGCGAGTTTGCCCGCACTGCTTAAAATCAGGGCAGAAGAAAAAAGCACTGACCTATGCTTGCTACGCACCAACTTTTATTGTAACAAACATTGGGCTTCCATCGGCAGGAAAGACAGCACTAACACAGAGTATAACATATGCAGAAAACTTTAAAAAAGCGATATCCAATAACTTCTTTATTCAGCCTGTTTATACACCGGAAAGAATGGATAAACTCGTAGCAACTCCAATTAATGCTACAGACGTTTTCTACGAATTCAGAATCATCGACAAAAAGGGCAGTCTTATAGCAAACGTTGTAATGATAGACACACCGGGTGAATTCACTTTAGAAGAAAATATGTACACTTTTGGGGAGTTTTATTCCCGATTTTTTAAATATTTGCAAATAGCATCACACATTAATTATGTTGTGGATGGAGAAAAAGCAATAAGTGGAAATAAAACTTCAACTAGACAGGCAAGACTTCTACAGGATATTTTTTCAACACAAAAAATATTGAAAAAAACATCTGTTGTGCTGACAAAAATTGACATACTTCGCAAACAACTAAAGGAAGAAAGACTTCCTATGAAAAATGCAGGAAGCGTAGTTCTAAATTATAATACGCCAATTTTTAGTGGAAATATGAATCTTATTGAACTAAAGAGATTGTCAAAATACATAATAAGAAATCTTAATACTGAAGTTTGTACTCTTATTCCAGCCGAAAGTAGTGTTTCATATTTTACCGTCTCAGCAGGAAATGAAAGAGAGGATGGAAGCCTAAACTACGATAATTCGTTAAACATAAATTCACTTCTAACTGAAATTTTTAGTAAGCTGTAAAAAGTAAAAGGAGAACGGATATGAAGAATGTATTTAAACACTTAATATATGGGAAAAATAAAAAAATAAAAGAAAGCCAAATTCTTTATTGCAGTGAAAATATGTCTCAAAGAGCAATTAATGAAATTATGTTAAAAGCAACTTTTAATGGAACACTGGGTGATAATGAAATATACAAATTTTTTCCGTTAGAGGGATTAGATGAGTATGTTTTAGTCAAAACCACTTTTATTTCTGGAAAAGATAAGGGGTATTTAGACGAGAGATATCAGACAATCACTCATGCCATTATTTTCAGAAGTAATGAGGCTGAAATGTTGATAGATAATATAGAACTAATAGCAACGAAGGTGCGGTTTGCAAGCGATTATGACGATGTAGAGAGAATAGAAGAATGTAATAAAAATATAATAAGCTGGGAAGATTTATTCAAAAACATTGATGAAAAAACATCTGAAAGTTATGAAGAAGAATCAATAGATTATGAAACATTAAAATTTATTTTGAGCTCTTTGATCGAAAATAGACAGCTTATTATGGCACATAACCAGATATCTACATTAAATGGTATTTTTAATGGAGTGCCTAGAAGCATTGCGAAGAGAATGTCTCTAACCTTTTTCGCAAACACAGCAGAGGAAGCTAATAGTTTTAAGTTAATCATTTTTACTGACAAAGCTTTTGATAACTTGAGAATGTCAATGTTCATGGGAATGGAGGTAAATCCTATAGTATACGGTGAAAAGCCAACACTGGAAGATAAGACGGTGGATATTGTAAATAAGTATCTTAAAATTTTAGACGATAATCCTGGTAGATTAGAAAAACTGTCACAAGAGTGTTCTTCTACAAGTGAATTTTTTTCAAAAATTTTAGATGAGTATCCGAATGAAGAAATTAATAATAAAGATGAAGACAATAGAGTGTTTATGGAAGAGTTAGAACGTGAAATTGAGAAGTATAACAAAAAGAAAAACAAAGTCCTTGCCAAAAGATTCATAAACAAAGTTGTATTCTCACTTTTATTGGTTGTGACAATAGCATTTATAGCATCTAGCTCGGAGATTAGTTTAAATAAAGCGGTACTTACTATAAGTATCAATGCTTCTTTTGTAGAAATAATAGCAGCAGTAATAGTAGGTTATTCTCTTTCGTCGTTAAAGAACCTAGGAGGAAAGGATGGTAGAAAGAAATGATTTTGATTTTATTGCTTTATACAATGTTGTTCCTTTTGCTTTGTTTTACAGTAAAGATAGAAATGGAACTGAAGAAATCGTATTACAAACAAAATGTTGGAATCAACCTGCATCTTAACAACGGTGTTGTTGTTAGAATTCCGGCAGATAATGTCTTAGTGGGAACTGAAAATAACGCGGACGTTATAATATCAGCTGATATTGAAATAGAGTTTCTGATAACTCTAGATGAAAATGGATATAAAATTAAAAATATGGCAAGTGAGTTATTTGTAGAGAGATATGGTAAACTTTTTGATGTCAACGAAACAGTAAGCTTAGAAAACAATGACAAGTTAACTTTTTTTGGGTATAACGGCGACGATTCCATTTCTATTTCTATGACTGTGAAAATGGAATGAGAGAAGAAGAATAAGATAAGAAATGAGGTGATATAATGAATGCTAATGCTGTCTTATCTAAAATAAAAGAGTTTATAAGAAAACCACGACATGTGTTAGTAATATTAATGTTTGGAACAGAGATAACAACTGTTCTTATGTATAATATGTATCATATTTCTTTTCCTGAAATAAATATAGTGGAAGGAGCTCGCTACTATCACACAGCATTTTATGATAGCACACCATACTTCCTTATGTTGTTGGTATTACAAGCTCTTATGCTGGTTCAATTTATAATAATCGAATATACTTCCAAAATTAAAATAATATCAATTTTTATTATCTTAAATTTGGAAGTGTTTTTAGGATTCCTAACACAGGCGGTTTATGGACCTACAGTGATAAAAAAATATATTCTGGTTAATATGGTTACATCGGTTTTGATAATTATCAGCTATGAATTTTTCAGGAACATGAAATCAATTCATATAAAATTTTTAGAAGTTTCGGCTATCGTGTTACTTTTTGTTAGTGTGGTTGCTTCTATTCTCAACAAAATCAATGGCTCAGGATCATGGTTGTACATTACTGATAAATTAGCATTAAACCCACAAGAAATAATAAGAGTAGTAATTCCAACATTATGTATCTATTTGTATAGGAATTTTGGCGAGAAGAAAAGAACAAAACATCTTATATTTTTAAGAATAATTTCAGCATTGTCTGTTGTCGCAGGAATTTTTGCGAATGATTTTGGATCAACGGTGCTTACAGTACTAATTGTTATGATATCACTCTGGTATACAGATAAAACGAGTTTTACACTGTTTCTAATAACAACACTCATAATGGGAATGGTTACGCTTCCTGTTTTATATGTTACGAATAAAATAACTAAAATAACTATATTTTCAAGAATCATGACTACAGGTGTTGAGCTCTATGGAACAGGTCAGCTCCATGAATCACTGATGAGTTTGGTTTATGGAGGTGTAGCTGGTCTTGGAACACGCAATGAAAGTATTCTCGCGACCAAAATAGTATATTCAAACACAGATTTTGCATTCAATACCTTGGTCAGCGTCTATGGAATAATGTTTGCATTAATTTCGATTGCACCGTTTATAATACTTGTTTTGGTGGCAATGAAAACAAATATTATAAGGAAAAAAAACTCGTTATACATGTTAGTAGCTTCGACAATACTTTTTACTCAAGCAGTTGTTCATGTCTTATGTGGACTCAATATGTTACCTTACACAGGTTTATGCTTTCCTTTCCTATCCCAAAGCGGAAGCAACGCAGTAGTTTCCTATAGTTTATTTGGTATATATATAGCAGGTATAGCACCGGAGGTTACTTAATTTTTCAGAGAAAAATTAAATAAGATAAGCAGAAAGGAGAAAAATAAAAGATGAGAACCTTTAAAAAAAAGAATATAGTAATACTTGCAGTGGTAATCTTTTCGTTATTAATAATATGTGTTGGCTTTTATAGAATAATGTCGAATTCACAGACGGCTATCGAATATTCCAGAGGTCTAGATACGGAAATAAACTTAAATAACTTAAATGAGCTCAACGACAACATTGAAGGCAAAAATGTTCAGGGAAGGATTTTCTCACACGACGGTACTATATTATGGTCAGAAGACTATGGGGGATATGAAGATACGTTCTCCCTTGTGGGACTGTATAGAAATGGCGTACAGCTAAGCTCAAACACTGTGTGTAGTAATTATCAGGATGTGCTGCTCTTTAACACAGATGAATATAGCTATTTGAAAGGAATCAAATCTGTTTATGGTAAAACAGGGGATATAGAACTGACTTTAGATCATGAACTCAATAGCAAAGTTTATAGCTATATGAAAGAAAATGGGGTATACAATGGAAATGTACTTTTGCTAGACGATTCAGGAAGAACAATTGTTTCGGTATCTCTTCCATCAATCTCTCCTACTAAGCATATAGACATTAAAGAATTAGAAAATGGTACGCTGATAAACAAAAATTTGAATGGACTGTATTTTCCTGGTTCCACAATGAAAATACCGACTTCTGTAGTTTTGGCTTCGCTAGAAGGTGAGAATGTTATAAATGAAAAATATAATTGCGACGGAATTGAAATTCTAGCTGACGGCTCAGGCATAACTTGCAAAGAACACGGAGAGAAACAATTATACTCTGCTTTAGGTAGTAGCTGTAACACCTATTTTGCAAATACTGTTACTAATTATATGAATAATAACAAAGAAAAGTCAATGGAAGAGTTTAAAAATATGGGATTTAGCTTGAATAATATAGAATATGATAACGTTGATAGACTGACCAGAAATAAAAGCTTTAGTACTTTTAATGGAAGAGGAAATTTTAAATCAGTATGGTCTTGCATCGGAGAATATAGTGTAAAGGTTAACTCATATGATATGTGCAATATAGTTAGCGCTGTTTTTAATGATGGAACATGTAGTGAACCATATATTATTGAAAGAATAAAATATAAAAATGGGAATATAATAAACCATAAAAACCAAACAAAAAAACAAATCATGGAGAAAGATGCAGCCAACATAGTTTTAAAAGAATGGCAGAAAGCTTTCGATATCTTTTACACTGAAGATGAATACAACAATATCATTGTGGCAAAGACAGGAACCGCTGAGAGTGAAATTATAAAAGGTAATGGAAAGAAAACGAAGGTCGACTCCTCAGTACTTTTAGGACGAATGCTTATAAATAATAAACCGGTTTCATTCTTTATAAATATTGAAGATTATAAAACAAAAATTGATGCTAAAGCTGTAGCTAAGTTTATAGCAGATAACGCTAATTAAAGATTTATAATCTTATCATATTCAAATGTTATTTCTGATTTATTATTCCCATCATGTTATTCCCATCATCTTATTCCTATCAATGTGGTTGAGATTGCCATAAATATTAGCTAATGTTATAATAGTCAGTAAGTTATAACATTAGCTAATTTTAAATAATGTTACATTTAAAGAATATCAAACAATACATGGAGAACGCTTTATGACAGAAGACAAAAAGATCAAGATTGGAAAATTATGCAACAAAATAGCCACGGTGCTTTTTGTTCTTTTTTTTATAGATACTTGTGTTATGCCTATAATGAACAAAAGATTTTTTATAACATCAGTTGTAATTATAGCAATTCTATTTGCCATATGTAGTATCACAAGTCATATTTTATTAAAAGATTATAAACCGGAATAAATGTTCCGGTTAAAGGATTGCAAGCATGAATTAATGAAAATTTAGCTCTTGCAATTCTATTTATATAATAAAAAAAGATATTTATTTAAGGAGCAAAAAAATGGAAAACAACAAAGGTACAATTTGTGTTCAGGGTGGATGGAAGCCAACTAAGGGAGAGCCAAGAGTTCTTCCAATTTACCAGAGTACAACTTTTAAGTATGACACATCTGAACAGATGGGAAGACTATTCGATTTAGAAGACAGCGGATATTTCTACACAAGATTACAGAATCCAACTAACGATGCGGTGGCATCAAAGATTTGTGAACTTGAAGGTGGTGCGGCAGCTATGCTTACATCTTCAGGTCAGGCAGCTAATTTTTACGCTGTATTTAATATTTGTGAAGCAGGCTCTCATTTTATCTCATCATCCAATGTTTATGGTGGAACATATAATCTTTTTGCGGTAACAATGAAGAAAATGGGAATTGACGTAACTTTCGTTGATCCTGACATTTCACCTGAAGATTTGGAAAAGAAATTTAGACCTAACACTAAATGCGTATTTGGTGAGTCTATTTCAAATCCATCATTGGTAGTATTTGATTTTGAAAAATTCAGCAAGGCAGCCCACGCTCATGGAGTGCCACTTATTGTTGACAATACTTTCCCAACACCTATTAATTGCAGACCTTTTGAATATGGAGTTGACATTGTTACACATTCAACTACAAAATATATGGATGGTCATGCTATGGCAGTAGGCGGAGCAATTGTAGACAGTGGCAATTTTGACTGGAAAGCACACGCAGACAAGTTTCCTGGAATGACTGAACCGGATGATTCATATCATGGAATTGTTTATGCAGAAAAATTCGGTAAGGCAGGATATATTACAAAAGCTACAGCACAGGTAATGAGAGATTTAGGCTCAATTCCAGCACCAATGAACTCATTCCTGCTTAATGTAGGACTTGAAACATTACACCTTAGAATGCCTAAACATTGCGAAAATGCATTAAAGGTAGCTAAGTGGCTTAAGAATAATGACAAGGTGGCTTGGGTTAACTATCCGGGACTTGAAGGAGACAAATACTACGATTTGGCACAGAAATATATGCCTAACGGAACTTGTGGAGTATTAACATTTGGAATTAAGGGTGGACGTGAAGCGTCAATTAAGTTTATGGACAACCTTAAATTCGTGGCAATTGTTACACACGTAGCAGATGCACGTTCATGCGTACTTCATCCGGCAAGTCATACTCACAGACAGATGACAGACGAGCAGTTAATCGAAGCAGGTGTACAGCCTGATTTAATTAGATTTTCTGTAGGAATTGAAGATGCAGAGGATATAATCGCAGATTTAGAGCAGGCACTAAATGCATAAAATTAAAGAATTTGATTATAAACTCTTGCCAGGAGCGGTATCATAAGAAAATCCAAATTATAAGTTACTAATCAAGGAGCATAGATTATGAAATTCAGACCGTGTATAGACATACATAATGGAAAAGTAAAACAGTTAGTAGGCGGAAGCCTTAAGGATAAAGGAAATCAGGCAGATGAAAATTTTGTATCAGAAAAAGATGCAGCCTATTATGCTAATCTTTACAAAAAAGATGGGATAAAAGGCGGTCATATTATAATTTTAAATGCCGGAGGTTCTGAGTTTTTTAAGGAATCAAAAAAGCAGGCATTGGCTGCACTTAAGGCATATCCTAATGGAATGCAGATAGGCGGTGGCGTTACGGCAATTAATGCAGACGACTACATAAGAGCAGGTGCTACTCACGTAATAGTAACATCTTTTGTTTTTAAAGACGGAAGAGTTAATTATGGCAACCTTAAAAGCCTTGTAAAAGCTGTTGGAAAAGAACATATTGTTTTGGATTTGAGTTGTCGAAAGAAAGATGGACAATATTACATAGTTACAGACAGATGGCAGAAGTTTACTGATGAAGTGGTAAACCTTGAAACCTTGAAAAAGCTGTCAGAATATTGTGATGAATTTCTTGTACACGGTGTTGATGTGGAAGGTAAATCAGGCGGAATGGAAGAAGAACTGGTTGAAATGTTGTCTAAGTTTACAGACATTCCGATAACATATGCCGGCGGAATAGGTTCAAAAGAACAGATTGAGAAGTTTGCTGAAATTTCACAGGGCAATCTGGATTTTACAATTGGCAGTGCACTTGATTTGTTTGGTGGAAAGCTAAGCTATGATGAAATCGTAGAGAAGTATAATAAATAATCTCTTATAATATTTTTTGAAAAAGCTTCCATACTACATAAAGAGTAGTATGGAGGTTTTTTTATGGATGAAATTAAAGAATATGGTCAGGTAAAACTTGATCACAATAATAATCACAAGAATATATTTTTGTTAAGCATAATCGGAGAAATAGAGGGGCACGAAAATGTGGCATCAGGTACTAAGGCTACCAAATATGAACACATCTTGCCAATGCTTGCAAAAATCGAAGACGACCAGGACATAGACGGCTTGCTGATTATATTAAATACAGTTGGTGGAGATGTGGAATGTGGACTTGCCATTGCGGAAATGATTGCAAGTCTAAGTAAACCAACAGTTTCACTTGTACTTGGAGGAAGTCATTCAATAGGAGTGCCGTTAGCGGTATCCGCTGATTATTCATTTATTGTGCCAACAGGAACAATGGTAATACATCCGGTAAGAATGAATGGTATGTTTATAGGAGTGCCGCAGACCTACGAATATTTCAAAAAAATACAGGAAAGAATAAATGATTTTGTAATCAATCACTGTCACATTCGTGAAAACAGATTTTCAGAATTAATGAATGAAACAGAAATATTAACAAAAGATGTAGGTAGCATTCTTGTTGGAAAGCAAACAGTTAAGGAAGGCATAATTGATGAAATCGGCGGGCTGAAAGATGCAATGAAGAAACTGTATGAGCTGGTTGATAGGGAAAGTAATAAGTAGATTGTTACTGTTGATTAAAAAACTTGTTTTAAAGAATGTACCACCATGGCGTTAGGCTGTGGTGGTAAAAAATAAAAACTCAATAGCAAACATTTATCACACTCAAATATTAGCATTATTACTAAAAGTTTGCTATAATATTAAAGTTACATTAAATTTTAGCGGACACAATGTAAGGCATCATTGTTGAAGTGATTAGATTGAAGAATTTACAGAAATCTATATATGAAATATATGGAAAAAACACAGATAATAGATAATCCATAGATAATAGATATCACACAGAAGAATAGGAGTTACACCATGAATAATTTCTTTGGTATGTTAGCCAGAATGAAATACATCAATCGCTGGGGATTGATGCGAAATACAAAAACTGAAAATATTGCGGAGCATAGCTTGGAAGTTGCTATTATAGCTCATGCTTTGGCAGTTATAGGTAATACTTATTTTGGAAAAGAGTTGGATGCTGAGCATATAGCAATGCTTGGAATTATGCATGACACAACAGAGATTATAACAGGGGATTTGCCAACACCGATTAAGTATTATGCACCTGAAATAAGAGATGCATACAAGAAGGTTGAAAATGTGGCGGCCTGCCAGTTGATTTCAGAGTTGCCGGAAGAAATGCAGAATGAATATGAAGACATATTATTAATTGAGAATGATGACATTAATTGGAAATATGTAAAGGCAGCAGATAAGATGTCTGCATATATTAAGTGCATAGAAGAAAGAAATACAGGAAACACTGATTTTGCAAAAGCTGAGGAAACAATAAAGAAGGCTTTGGATGAAATGCATATGGAAGAAATTGAGAAATTTATTGAAATGTTTCTTCCAGCCTATACTAAAACATTAGACGAAATCAGCAAATAAAACTTATAGAAAAAGCAAAATAAAAAATGTATATAGTAAATCAAACAAAAAACAAATCCAAATGTACATAAAAACGAAATCAGCAAATAGAACATAGGAGAGCTGTATGAAAGCAGTATTTATTGCAGAAAAACCTAGTGTGGCAGCAGAGTTTGCCAAGGCATTAAAGCTAAAGACAACTAGGAGAGACGGATACATGGAAAGTGAAAATGCCATAGTTACATGGTGCGTTGGTCATCTTGTAACAATGAGTTATCCGGAATGTTATGATGAAAAATACAAAAAATGGAATCTTAGAGATTTGCCATTTATACCTCAGGGACAATGGAAGTATGAGGTAATTCCCGGGGTAAAAAAACAATTTAATATAGTAAAAGAGATTTTGAACCGTGATGACGTGGACACAATATATGTTTGTACCGACTCGGGACGAGAGGGAGAATACATATATAGATTAGTTGCACAGGAAGCGGGAGTTAAAGGCAAAAAAGAGAAGCGAGTATGGATTGATTCCCAGACTGAGGAAGAAATTCTTCGTGGAATAAAAGAGGCAAAAGACCTAAAGGAATATGACAATCTTTCTGACGCAGCATATCTTAGAGCAAAAGAAGATTATTTGATGGGAATTAATTTTTCAAGACTCTTAACCTTAAAATATGGAAATTCCATAACCAATTATTTAAAGGGAGAGTGGAAGTCAATTAATGTTGGTAGAGTAATGACCTGCGTTCTTGGAATGGTATGCAATAGAGAGCGTGAAATAAGAGGTTTCGAAAAAACACCTTTCTATAGAGTTATGGCAAAGACTGATATACACGGACGAAAAATAGATACAGAATGGAAATCACAGAAAACATCAAAATTCTTTGAATCTCCACTTTTGTATAAAGAAAACGGATTTAAAGAAAAAACAACAGCCCAGGCACTGATAAGAGCTTTAGAGGAAAATGGAAATCCATTAGAAATGACTATTAAGTCCATCACTATGAAGGATGAAAAAAAGCAGGCACCGTTGTTATACAACTTAGCGGAACTTCAAAATGACTGTTCAAAGATGTTTAAGATTAGTCCTGATGAAACATTAAATGTAGTGCAGCAGTTGTACGAAAGCAAGCTTGTAACTTACCCAAGAACAGATGCCAGAGTTCTTTCAACGGCAGTTGCAAAGGAGATAAGCAAGAATATTTCGGGCTTGCAATATTATCAGCCATGCAGCGCTTTTGCGCAGAATATTTTAAAGCAACAGTCCTACAAGAACCTTGCAAAGACTAAATATGTAGATGACAAAAAGATAACAGATCATTATGCCATAATACCGACAGGTCAGGGATTAAACGGTTTGGCTAAGCAGAAACCAATTAACCAGAAAGTGTATATGCTTATAGTGAGACGTTTCTTAAGTATATTCTATCCACCGGCAATATACAAAAAAGCTACTTTGGTAGGAGTTATGCCGGCAACATTTAGTGATGGAACAATAACTACAGAACACTTTTCATCTAACTTTAAGATTTTGGCTCAAAAAGGTTATCTTGAAATAGCAGGAGTTCCTAGCAAAAAGAAGGCTACCGATAATAAGACAGACAATAAATCAGACAAAAAAACTAATGAAGAAAAAGCTAAAGAAGAGATTGAAAATGAAAATATTATCAGCGAAGAGGCAGAATTAGATGAAGAATTTTTTAAATTGTTGTATAATATGCCCAAAGGTGGTAAAATTACCGTTAATGAGATGAGTATAAAAGAAGGTGAGACAACACCACCTAAAAGGTACACATCAGGTTCGATTATTCTTGCCATGGAGAATGCAGGTCAGCTTATTGAAGATGAAGATTTGAGAGCACAGATTAAAGGCTCGGGAATCGGAACCAGCGCAACAAGAGCAGAAATAATAAAGAAACTGGTGAACATTAAGTACATATCATTAAATAAGAAGACACAGGTAATTACTCCGACTCAGTTGGGAGAAATGATTTTTGGAGTAGTTCACGGTTCAATTAAATCATTGCTTAATCCTGAATTGACAGCCAGTTGGGAACTGGGCCTTACCCAGGTAGCGGAAGGAAAAATAACATCAGAGGAATATATGAAAAAGCTGGATGATTTTATCAGGGGCAGATTTAATAACGTTATTAATTTAAATAACGCAGGTCAGATGACTAATTATTATAATTATGTGTCGCAATTTTATAGGAGGAACAATAAGTAATGTGTGGAATAGTAGGTTATGTAGGTGAAAGAGACTGTACAGACGTTTTATTAGATTCATTATCTAAGTTAGAGTATAGAGGATATGACTCAGCAGGTATTGCCGTATTTGAAAATGGAGAAATAACAGTAGAAAAGGCTAAAGGCGAGTTAAAGAACTTAAGAGAGAAAGTAGCTGAACACAAGCCAATGGGACATTGTGGTATCGGTCATACAAGATGGGCAACTCATGGTGAACCATCAGATATTAACTCACATCCTCATGGAAATAAGAGAGTATCAATTGTACACAATGGTATTATTGAAAACTACAAAGATATTAAGAATTTCCTTATTGACAAGGGATACACATTTATTAGTGAAACAGATACAGAAACAGTAGCTAAATTATTAGATTATTATTACGAAGGTGATCCTGTAGATGCAATTATCAAGACTCTTAAAGATGTAAGAGGAGCATATGCACTTGGTATTGTATTTAAAGATTTTCCTGACAGAATTTTTGCAGTAAGAAAAGATAGCCCACTTATAATCGGTGCCGGCGACGAAGAGAACTTTATTGCATCAGACGTACCTGCAATTTTGAAATATACAAGAAATTACTATCTTTTAGAAGAAAACGAAATTGCAACAATTAAGTCAGACAGAGTTGAGTTCTGTGATATGCATAAATTACCTATCAAGAAAGAAGTTCAGGTTTCTAACCTTGATATGGATGCTGCAGAAAAAGGCGGATATGAACATTTTATGTTAAAAGAGATTCATGAACAGCCTAACGCAGTAAAGACAACAATCACACCAAGAATTGTAAATGGAATGCCGGACCTTTCAGAATGTGGTTTAACATTAGAAGCTTTAAAGAATTACAGAAAGTTATTTATTGTAGCCTGTGGTACAGCAATGCATGCCGGTATGGTTGGAAAATACGTAATCGAAAAGCTTGCAAGAACAGAAGTAACAGTAGATATTGCATCTGAATTTAGATACAGAGATCCAATTATAACACCTGAAGATTTAGTTATTGTAGTTTCACAGTCAGGTGAAACAGCAGATACTAAGGCAGCACTTCATCTTGCACACGATAAAGGTGCCAAGGTTTTATCAGTTGTTAACGTTAAGGGCTCATCGATTGCAAGAGAATCAGATATGGTTCTTTACACACATGCAGGTCCTGAAATTTCGGTTGCTTCAACTAAGGCATTTTCAGTACAGATGTCAGTAATGTACCTTCTTGCATTTGAAATGGCATATGCAAAAGGGCACATTGATGAAAATGAATGTAAGAGATTAACAGCTAAGCTTGCTGAAATCCCTGACATTATTGAAAAGACAATGGAATGTGAAAAGAAATGTAAATATGTTTCAAGTAAGTTAATTACAGCACAGAGCTTATTATACATTGGTAGAGGTTTAGACTATGCATTAAGTATGGAAGGTTCACTTAAGTTAAAAGAGATTTCATACATTCATTCAGAATCATATGCAGCAGGTGAATTAAAGCATGGAACAATATCATTAGTAGAAGATGGAATGCCAGTAATCGGCGTAGCTACTCAAACAGAATTATTAGAAAAGACAGTAAGCAACATTGTTGAAGTTAAGTCAAGAGGAGCATTTACAATTGCCGTATGTAAGGAAGGAACAGAATTTAGTGAGGGCGTAATCGATGAAGCTATCGAAGTACCTGCAATGGAAGATGTTTTAATGCCTATGTTAACAGTAATTCCTTTACAGTTAATTGCATACTATACAACAGTACTTAAGGGATTAAATGTAGATAAGCCTAGAAACCTTGCAAAATCCGTAACAGTAGAATAAAGGAGAAAACCAAATGTATACAATAAAGGATTTATATGATTTAAATGAAACAATAGCTGCGAAATTATTTGAAGGAAAAACATACCCATGGGAAGTTTTAGCTGATATTGGAGACTTTATTATGAAACTTGGACCAACACTTCCAAAGGATGAATTTAATCAGATTGAAGATAACATCTGGGTTCACAAAACAGTTAAGATTGCTCCAACAGCAAGCTTAACAGGTCCTTTGATTGTAGATGCTGACACAGAAATAAGACCATCAGCTTTCGTTAGAGGAAAGGCAATTGTTGGGAAGAACTGTGTAGTTGGAAATTCTACAGAATTAAAGAACGTTGTTTTATTTAATACAGTACAGGTTCCACATTACAACTATGTTGGTGACAGTATACTTGGAACACATTCTCATATGGGAGCAGGTTCAATTACATCTAATGTAAAATCAGACAAAACATTAGTAGTAGTAAAGAACGGCGATGAGCAGATTGAAACAGGACTTAAAAAGTTCGGTGCAATGCTTGGAGACTATGTAGAAGTTGGTTGTAATTCAGTATTAAATCCGGGAACAGTAATCGGAAGACACTGCAATGTTTATCCATTATCAAGTGTTCGTGGAGTTATTCCTGAAGGACATATTTTTAAAGACAAAAGCAACATCATAAAGAAAAAATAATCATAAAATGTAAACGAAAAGTGATTGCAAAAATTGCAATGATAAACTATAATTACATTATCAAAATAATTAATATTTATTAATTATTTTGACCTGAAATGTTCGTGAATCCTGCCTATTTTGAACCTACAGTTTGAATAAAGGGATTCCTAATCTCTAAAGGGATGTCAAGCCTCATTATCAGGTGGAAGGCAGAACTTTAGATGCGGTTGCCCACCTGGCGTTTGCTAGGACTCAAAACGCAGGCCGGCATTTCAGGTACATATTTTATAACCAATCACGAAGTGATTGATTATGATTTCGAGCACCTTATGCGAAGCATGACTTGAATGTGCGAGAAACGATTATAACAGATGAGAAACGTAGTATATTTTTTTATACTACGTTTTTTTTCTGAGAAATCTTATCAGAAGAAATAATGGGGGAAGTATGAAATTAAAACTAGCAGTATGTATTTTTGTGGCAGTGTTTTTGTCAGCGGTTATTTTTAAAGTTAATCAGGTAGAGTATATTCCTGAATATGATTCAGGAGAAAAGTCCCTGCAGGCGGTCAATAGCGAAAATATTACTGAAATAAAAACAAAAGCAGAGACCACAACAAATGACGAAAGCAAAAAAGATAACACAGTTAGAATTGTTATTTTAAATAATAATTATATCACAATGCACTATTCAAAATTTGTAGCCAAGGCATCAGTACTAAACATATATTTTGGAGAGAATTTTAAAAATAAAAAGAGCATAAAGAAGCAGATTGATATTGGAACAGGCAGTAAATATTTTAAACAAAGCAATGTTATAAAAGTGGAGCCTAAAGGTGAAATGTCAATACTGAAAGATGAAAAGAATATGCAAAGTTATAAGGGGATTTTCTACATATATAAAGAAAGCAGTGGTCTTGTGTTAGTTAATCAGGTTGGCATGGAAGATTATGTTGCAGCGGTAATTTCCAGCGAAATAGGGGAAGAATCGCCAAAAGAATCCCTTAAGGCACAGGCAGTTTGTGCCAGAACATATATTATGAAAAGTCAGGGCAAAAAATATAAAAAATACAATGCCAAGGGAGACGACAGCGTAAGTTATCAGGTGTACAACAAAAACGTTCCCGGAGAAAACAGCATAAAAGCAGCAAATGAAACAAAAGGCACGGTAATGAAGTATAAAGGAAAATTAATAAATGCATATTATTTTTCTACGTCATGGGGATATACAACAGACTATAGAATATGGGGGACAAAGAAACAGAAATATTTAAAGGAAACCAATCTTACAACAATCACGGAAAACATATCAAATGAAAAAATCTTTGATAAATATATAAAAGAAAAGCCTAAATCAGTAGAGAAAAAATCGCCTTTTTATAGATGGACAACATATCTGACAACTAAGCAGATAGAAAATTCCATATACAAAAATATGGCAGTAAATGTAGGCACAATTAACCGAATCGAAATAAACAAAAGAGGGGCAGGGGGAATAGTTGCCCAAATGACTATTTATGGAGATAAGAGACAAATATCCATTGTAAATCAAAATCAGATTAGAAAAATACTAAGCTCATATTACTCAACAATAAAACTAAGCGATAAAACCGAGAGAACAAAATTAAGCATGCTTCCAAGTGCGTTTATTTCAATAAAAAGCGTGTACAAAAACAACAAATTGGATGGAATAAAAATATACGGAGGTGGATTTGGACACGGAAGTGGAATGAGCCAAAGTGCTGCCTGCCAAATGGCAAAAAAAGGAAAAGGTTACAAGGAAATACTTGCAACCTTTTATAATGACGTTGAAATTACATCTTTACAGTAACTGTAGCTTCAGTTTCAGGGAAGAGAAGCTTATTGATTTCCGCACCGATAAACATTATATAAATCAAAAAATAAATCCATAACATAAATACGATTACAGCGGTAAAACTTCCATACATATAAGACATTCCTGAAAAGCTGTCTACATAAATAGAAAAGATATAGGAAAAAGCAACCCAGCCAAGTGCTGAGAAAAAAGCACCCGGAAATACTTTTCCAAAAGTAGCAAGCTTAAAATTGGCAAGTCTGTATATTAATGAGAAGAAAAGCACCAGAAGTAAGAATACCAAAAGATATCTAAGCATTAATGTAACAATAGATATCTGTCTTAACCATGGAGCCAGTGATATGGCAAGGTTAAAGAGCTTATTACCAAAAACAAGTAGTACCATTGTAGAAGCCAATGCAACAGTAAATATTATTGTATAAAGCATTGATACAAATCTTGATATGAAATAATTACGTTTCTGGTGAATTTTTGCTATTTCGTACAAGCCAAACATTACAGACAACACGCCTTTAGATGCTGACCATATTGCAGCAATGGCTGTAATGGACACAGCAGTGCTTGATACATGTTCATATATTTCACTAACAACCTGAATAAATAAAGGTTTAAGAGAATCAGGTGCATATGAATGAATCAAATAAATAATAGTATTCTGATTAATTGAAGCATGACCTATTAAATTAAAAAACAAAAGTATAAATGGAAAAATGGACAAAATAATAAAGAAAGAAGCCTGAGCTGTATAGATACCTACTTTGTCCTGCCCAATAGTGTCAATAAAGTCATATGCTTTTTTTATAAAATTAAATAATTTATGTTTCATAATAAAATCCTTTACTTAATCATATGAGTTAGTATAGCATTTTTTACTATTATCAACAATAAATAAAAATATAAAAGTGTAAGCAACATTATGAGTAATACGGCATAAAATATAATAAACAAAAAGAGGAGATAAAAATGTCAGATTATAAAATGATGTCGTGCAATCAGTGTTGCCATACCGGAAAAGATTGTGATGTATGTGTAAGCCCCGGATGTGGTGAACCTGAAAACTTGTCTATATATTCCCCTATAATATATGATGAGGTAGGAATAAATCTGTGTAGAACAATAACCATACCTGAGAATATTTTAACACTTTATCCAACAACAACTTACGTTCAGCTTTTGGTGGCGGATATAAAAATATATTCAGGAAAAGGCTATTTTACAGGTGAAGAAGAAACAGTTGAATATACTGAAGAGGAATTGGCAGAAATGGGAAATCCACCTACTTTTTCAACAGTATCAACCATACCGGGAAGAGCAAACTGCCTGCGTGTAAAACTTACAAACCTAAGAGTAGTATTTAAAATCAGACTATACGATAATTGTAAGAAATACATTACAACAGTTTCATTAGAAGCAGTATATTTGCCGGCAGTTGGAACAACAAACTACAATCCGGACACAAATCCAAGAAGTGTAACCGTTGACATGTATGCACCTTATGGAGCATCAACAGTTTACAATTCATACGAAGAATACTATATCAACTACGTAGGCTTTAATATGTATGACAATACGGTAGAAAATGGTTTAAATATGAATGCAGTTGCGAAAGTTATGGAATTTAATCCAACAACGGGAACAATGTCTGCCGGAATAACATTATACCTTAGAACAGTTTATTATCAGGCATACAAATTCAACTCATTAGGAAAAACAATGCCACCGAAAATGAACACCCACGAAGCAGAAAGCAATCCTTGCCTTAAATTCGTAGAGGGAGACTTGTTATTAAACGATGTAAAACCACTGGAACTGGAACCGCCAATGTGTGAGGGAGAAACTAAAAGAGAAATAAAAGACAATAACGAAATAAACCAGTGTTTAAAAGAAATATTAAATACATGCAACAGCGAAGATGAAGAAGTAGATGACAAAATATAAAAAACAGGTCTGCCATGAAAGTGGCAGACCTGAAATAAGTAAGGGAAAAATATTAGTAGCGTTTCCAATCATCTGTTAATACAAATGAGACGTTAGTGTTTGGGAATATTTGATTCTTTTTATCAAGATATATTTGCCAAACTACATCAATATATTTATGTTCAGAGGCATAATAAGTTTTGCAACAGATAAAATCTAAAAATTTAGAATTAGAATCGTAATTGTAATATTTTACGCCTAATTTTCTTAAGAAAATTTTAAAATTGGTAGCTTTATTTATATTAATCAAATTTTTTAGCTTACAGTTTAAACTAGAAAAACCATAATCATATAAAAAGTTACCATTATCATCTAGGGCATTAACATTGCTGGTAACATAAAAATAATCTTGCTTTTCATTAATCAAAGTATAATCATAGGAATAAGAGCCTTTTTTCTTCTTTAGTATTTTTAAAGTCCCCCAATAGGGTTCATAATCAGATAAATTAGGATAAGTTGTACCTAACGGTATAAAGTATTTATTATTGACTTTATATTTCTTTAACCAATGAGAATAAAGTTTTTGATTCTTTGTAATAATGGTAGAAGCTGAATATTTCTTACCCCCTTTTTTCTTGGTGTACCAGCCATCAAAAGTATATCCATCACGTCTGATAGCAGGAGCATAACCACGCTTTTTGTTTATTTTATTTTTGATAGTAATTTTGCTCTTGCTACGGTTAGATTTTGCTTTGAAGTAACCGTTATTTGCATAATATGTAATATTAACCTTTGATGCTGCATTAGTCTGAAAGGTAGGGATAAAGGTTAGTGATAAAATAATTGTAAATATAATAGTTAATTTGATTAGTTTTTTCATTTTCAATTCTCCATTTTAATATTGTTCCCAATCATCATTTGCATCAAAAGAAACAATGGTGTCAGGAGTTACTTGATTTTTGCTGTTGAGATTTATTTGCCAAATGATATCAGTGTCGTATGTTTCATCGGCAAATCGTGTTGAACCACATACAAAATCAATATAGTGTTCAGATGCATCGAAATCATAACGTTTAATACCTAATTTTTTTAGAAAGTTTTTGACATAAGTTGATTTCTTTATGTTAATTAGGTTTTTTAGTCGGCAATTGATAGAGTAACAGGAATAATCGTATATATAATCACCGTTGTTATCTATCGCTTTAACAATACCACTGATAGAAAAAGTATCTTTTTGAGTATTAGTTAAAATATAGCTACAAGAATATGCTTTTGTTTTCTTATTTAATATTTTTAAAGTTCCCCAGTAAGGTTCATACTCGGGTAAACTACTAAATTTCATACCAATAGGAACAAAGTATTTAGTATTAATTTTGTATTTTTTAATCCAATGAGGATATAGCTTCTGTTTCTTTGTAATAATAGTGGAGGCTGAATATTTCTTGCCACCTTTTTTCTTGGAGTACCAGCCATCAAAAATATATCCTTCACGTCTGATGGCAGGAGCGTAGCCACGCTTTTTGTTTACTTTGTTTTTTATTGTGATTTTTCGCTTGCTACGATTGAGCTTTGCTTTGAAATAGCCATTGCTTGAATAATATGTAATGTTAACCTTTGAAGCTGCATTAGTTGGAATGGCAGGAATAAAGGATAGTGATAGTATAATTGTTGAAAGAATAGTTAGATTAATTATTTTTTTCATATGTTATATTTCTCCTATAATGCAACAAATTAGATACAATAAATTGCATCTAATTTGTTTAAAGTATTAAGTTAAAAGATGACTACCATATTTGCCAGTCAGTTATAAGTTCAAATTTTACAACTGTACTAGGCATAATTTGATTTTTATTATTCATTTTTATTGTCCACCATACATCTTCGTATTCGGCATCGTCATCGTCATCGACATTAGAAATGCAATAACATTTTCCACATATGAAATCTAAAGTATGAGTTTTTGAATTATAATTGTACTGTTTTACACCTAGTTTTTTTAAAAACATACCCATAGAAGTTGTTTTTTTTATGTTAATAACGTTTTTTAGTTTGCATTTTGTATAATCAATAAAGTAAGCATCGGAATCTGATGTGGGCCAACTAGATATATAAATCAAATCTTTTTTGTGGGTTTTGCATATATAATTACCAGGATAAACATCTTCTTCAACATTTTTATTGATTAAAGTAAGTTTACCAAAGTATTTTTGAAAGCTTTCTATATCGGGTAAACCTAATCCCATAGGAACAAAATAATTAGTATTAATTTTGTATTTTTTAATCCAATGTGGGTAAAGTTTAAGCTTTTTTTTGATGATGGTGGAAGCTGAATACTTCTTGCCTCCTTTTTCCTTAGTGTACCAGCCATCAAAAGTATATCCGTCACGTCTGATAGCAGGAGCATAGCCACGTTTTTTATTTAATTTATTTATGAGAGTAATTTTATTTTTGCTACGGTTAGGTTTTGATTTAAAGTAACCGTTACCTGCATAATATGTAATGTTAATCTTTGATGCTGCATTAATCTGAATGGCAGGGATAAAGGTTAGTGATACTAAAATTGTAAATATAGTTGTTAAATAAATTAATTTTTTCATAGTTCAGTTATCTCCTACATTGTGTTTTATTACCAAATTTGCCAATCAGTTATTCGATCAAAATTAACAACAGTATCAGGAGTAAGTTGGTTTTTATCATTCATTTTAATTGTCCACCAGATATCCTCATATTCAGCATCGTCATCATTGTGAAAGTTACAATAACATTTTCCACATATAAAATCTATAGAGTGAGTTTTTGAATTATAATTATATTCTTTTACTCCAAGTTTTTTTAGAAATAAGCTCAAAGAAGTTGTCTTTTTTATATTAATAACATTTTTTAACTTACATTTTAAAGAGTCTATTTGAAAGTAATCACCATTATATCCATACCAAGAAAAAATAGATATTGAATCTCCTTTATTGTTTTTACAGTAATATTCACCAGGAGAAACATGTGCTTTAATGTTTTTTCTAATAACAGTAAGTTCGCCATAATATTTTTGAAAGTCGTCAACCCCGGTTAGACTTAATCCCATAGGAACAAAATAATTAGTATTAATTTTGTATCTTTTTACCCAATGAGGATAAAGCTTAAGCTTTTTTTTGATGATGGTAGAAGCTGAATATTTCTTGCCACTTTTTTTCTTGGTATACCAACCAGTAAAAGTATATCCGTTGCGTCTAATGGAAGGAGCATATCCTCTTTTTTTGTTGATTTTATTTTTAATGACGAGTTTCGACTTGCTACGATTGGATTTTGCTTTAAAATATCCTTTACCTGCATAATAGGTAAGATTGACACTATTGGAAGCGTAGACACCTGAATTAGGTATAAAAGTAAGCGATATTATAATCGCTAATAAAGTAAAAAATTTAATTGTTTTTTTCATATTGAAACCTCCCTCTTATGAGAATTATAAAAAAAAAAGAAATATATGTCAAATCATGTAGTAAAAATAGTAAAAAATATGTTATAATGCAACAGATATTAAAAGAGGAGGAGAAATATAATGAAAAATGGGACAATTAAAAGAATAATTATTTTGATAGTATTTTGTATTATTATGTTAGCCAATGATAATAGTGTTGAGGCAAAGGATAGGAAAGTAGAAGCAATTAGAATTAAGGAAATAAAACAAGATATTGATGGGAGAGAGGTATATATAAAGTGTGGTGTTAAAGATTGCCCAGCAAGTCACAATAAGAAATTTATTGATAAACCTTGTGCAGGTGGGTCAGATTTAAGGCAAATATATGCAAAAACAAAGAAGGGTAAGTGGAGAACATTAGAACAGTTAAAGTTTAAAAATATGCAAGGCGGATGCATAAATGGTGATAAAATGATTATAGCATTTGTTGATAAGGATAGACATAAAAAAGGTGATTTGACAGCATTTGTTGAAATCGATTTAGTGAAAAACAAAGTAATAAAAGTCACTATGGTACAGGGAGCCAAAGATTTGAATATAAAAGCTTTTGGTCATTCCAATGACTTTACGTATCTTAATGGAAAATATTATGGAAGTTGGTATCAAAAAAATGGAAAGAAAAATTATACAAGCAGAATAGGAAAAATAAATACAGAGTTATCAGGAAAAGGCACAAGTAGCGATTTTTCTGAAAATAATAAGGGAAAGGCAGCCTTTGGCATTACTTCGTACATAAAAGAAAATCAATTAGCATTGGGCATTCGCGAGGATGTAAAGGTGGGTAAAAGTTCTCATTTAGAAAGGTACGTTAGCACCTGCAGTGTGAAAAATACAAAAAAAGGAAAAGCTAAATATAAGCTAGATAAAAAATTGTTTAACATTAACAGAAATACTAAATATTCGGTTCCACAATGTATGGAACAATTTAATAAAAAATTTTACATTGTAAGGTTTAATAAAAAAATAAATAAAGATAATAATTGCATTGAAGTTATTAATAGTAATGGAAAGAAAGAAAAACAATATATAATAAAAAATCCAAAAAAAATATCAATATATGAAAAAGATGGGAAAAAGAGTACTATTGAATTTGAAAATACAAATTGGGAAATTGAAAGTTTATCACATTATAAAAAGAAGATTTTTTACTACACAATGTATAAACCGTCTAGTAAGAATATAGGCAAACAGGCTTATTTATACAAAGTTAATTTAAAATAACAGGGGAGGTTACAATGAAAAAGTTTACAGCAAATTTATTACTTATTTTATTAAGTATACTTATTGGATTTAGCGTACATAGCAGCGTGTATGCAGCAGATGATGCTAAAGTGGAAATTTGGAGTTATAGTTTAAATGAGAGAATAGAGCACAGGTCTATTGAGGTTGGAAAGAGTAATCCAAATTTCGGAATTATGTTTACGCCATCAGATATAGTGGCTAATAAGATTAAGTGGTCTATTGATGATACATCAATTGCAACAGTTACAGGAAATAATGATACGGCGACAGTTAATGCAGTAAAAGAGGGAATGACAACATTAAGATTGAATGTTTCAACAGAGTCTAATGGTAAATTATCACATTCATCAGTTATTTCTGTTTATACGGCAATAGACAATGTTTATGGTAAAGTTAATGGGAAAGCATGTACTTTTTATAGAGGAGCAACGAAAAATTCATGGATTAGGTCAGAAAAAGTAAAACAAGGACAGGAACTTACTATAATTGGTAGTTGTGGTAGCTTTTATTATGTTGAGTTACCGGATGATTACACATTTGATGATGGAAGAGATACTAGAAAAGCTTATGTTGAAAAATCAAAGGTATATGTTCCGGTTACTGATGTTAAGGCATGGAGAAATTCTAATGATGTAAAAGTGGGAGAAACAACTACTGTAACAAGTGTTGTTTATCCACAAATAGCTACAGTTAACAAAGCTACATACACCACTGACAATAGTTCAATTTCAACATGTGATGGAAATAGTAATGTTCAGGGAAAAGGTGAAGGTTATACAAGAATAAGTGCAACAGCGGAGAACAAAAAAGCAATTTGTGGTTTATCTGTTTATTCACAATGTAGTGACGTGTCAGGCAGCTTAAAGGAAGAAGCAGATTTTCTTATAGGAGCAGACTCGGGAGAAAATATAAGAAAGGCAAAAGTTCCTAAAAATCAAAAAGTTACAGTGATTGGCAGTTGTGGAAATTACTTTAGAATAAAGATGCCAACAGATTTTAATTTTGATGATGGTGACAATAGTAGAATAGCATATGTACTGAAATCAAAAGTTTATGTACCTGTTACTGAAATAAAAATTAACAAATCAGAATTAAACTTAGGTGAGAAAGATGTGGATCAGTTGAAAGCTGAGGTTATTCCTGCACAGGCTACAAATAAGACGATAGTTTGGTCTGTAGCTAAGAAGGGAGTAGTTGAAGTAGATCAAAATGGAAAGATTAAAGTAGTTGGCACAGGTAACACTACTGTTATTGCAAAGTCTCCGGAAGGACCATCAGCAGCATGCAAGATTACTGTATTTAAAGACCTTGATACAGCTAAGATGGGTGATTTTACACTTAGACTTGTAAAAACAACAGCAGGTTGTAATACATTAGAATATTCAAGATGCAAGGGCGCTACTCAGTGTGAGGTATATTCAGGAGTTAAGAGACCGGATGGTACATTTAAGTGGACCTTTTTGGAAGGGGAGTATGGACAGCTTTGTGAGGGAGGCGAGTTCGATGAGGAAGTAGACCTTGGTTCAACTCATTATTATAAAGTTGTAGCAACGAAAGAGTATGTAAGAGATTCATTTGATTTTGTTACTCTTGATGAAAAGACTAGCAATATAGTCAAAGTTACTAATGGTACGCTAACACTTTCAGGAAAACAGAAAAACAAGAAAAGAAATACCCTGTCATGGAACAAACTTAAGAGAGAAGATACAAAGAAGCAGGGGTACGTAATTTACAGAAAAACAAATAATGACAAAAAATACAAGAAATTAAAGGAAGTAACAAAAAATTCATACACTGATAAGAGTATTAAGAAAAAGAAAAAATATTCTTACAAAGTGAGAATGTTCTATGTTAACGAAGACGGCAAGAGAGAATATTCTCCATACAGCAATGGAATTACAATTAAGGTAAAATAGGGAGCGAAGGATTATGAAAAAAGCAAGTAAGATTATAGCAATTTTTATATTTGCGATGAGTGTTTTTGTAGGCGTTGGTGCAGTTGAAGTTTTTGCAGGCACAACATCTCAGACCAACACGGTTAATGAACCGATAAAATTCATTGCAAAGCAAAAAGGAAAAAAGGTTATTTTAAAGTGGAACAAGTCTAAGAATGTGAAAGGCTACATTATATATAAGAACGGAAAGAAGTTTAAAACATTAAAGAAAAACAAACTTACTGACAAAAAGGTAAAGAAGAACAAAGTGTATAGCTACAAAATAAAGGCTTATACTTTTGCTAATGGTAAGAAAGTATTTAGCAATTCAGGTCAGACTGTTTCAATAATTGTAACTGATAAAAAATCAAAAAAGGTAAACGCAGGAAGATTTAAATACATAAAGAATCAGTACACAATAAGTCTTAACGGAAAAGTTAAACTACAGGGTGAAGCATATCCGTCTAAGAAATTAAAAAAGAAAAAAGTACTGAGCAGAAAGCTTACATGGAGTTCTTCAGATACAAGCCTTGCAACAGTAAATTCAAGAGGCGTTGTTAAAGCTAACAACAATATGAAAACCGGTACTGTAATAATATATGCAAAGGCTCACAATGGTTTAACAAAGAAAGTTAAAATTAATATTGAAAACTATGCATATCCGTCAAAAATTAAAAAAATGTATATGTTAAGCGATGATATTAAACCGCTTGTAACAGAGCATATGGCTGAAATGACAAAAATAGTTTCTTATTTTGAATTTGAAAATAAAAATAATGAAACAACATTTGACATTGACGACAAGGGAAATCTTTCAATGAGTAAAAAGATTTCCATAAGCAGCGAAATGGAAAAAACAATATTTAATCTTATTTCAAGCATGCCTATAACTGTAGAAGTGCATAAGGGATATGTGGCATTCAACAGAATAGACTTTACAGTTTACGACACTGGAATAATCAACTCAATTGCTTACGTATTCCAGGGAATGGAAAATGTTGATACAGGATATGAAAGAATAGAAATAGCACCTAACTGGTATTATCAGTATGGAGAATTTTCAAAGGGATACTTTGAAGAAGAACAGGAATAATTAACATATAATGAACTTACAATGCACAGAAAAGCAGAAAAAATGCTAATCTGTGCATTATTGTTTGACACTGATTTTTTTGTGTGTTAGAATTGTCGTATTGTAAAAGGCGATGAGTGTGTAAGTAGATATATATTTTCCGTCAGAGAGAAAGACTCACAGGCTGGAAGGTCTTTCAGGTTCAGATATATATTGAAATTCCCACAGGAGCTGCATTCACCAACAGATTATAAGTATGAATAATACTAAAGAAGAATCTAAGAAACTAATCTAAGTAATGAATGACGTGTGTAGCGCGTTAAGCAGATAGAGTGTTCGTGATAATGATTACGGAAACTAGGGTGGTACCGCGGAGCAATCCGTCCCTATGGAACAGGTGCTTTTTTTTATTTTTAGTGTAGAAAAGTCTTAATCCACATATGCTTGCATAAATGTGGATTTAAGACCTTTCTACACGCTCCCATAATGAGCATAAAAGTGAAGCGAAAGCTTCACGATATGCGAATGATGGGAAAAGGATTGCGAGAGTGCGAAGCACGTAGCAATCCGAAAAAATAAAATATGTGAACAACTTGAACACAAACCTGTTATTTTAAAATCTATAAAGAGAGGAATTTATCATGAAAGAAAAGTTACAGGCAATTAGGGAAGATGCCATTTCCAAAATTACAGCCTCAGACAATTTGGACAAACTTAACCAGATTAGAGTTGAAGTTTTGGGCAAAAAAGGTCAGTTAACAGAAGTTCTTAAGGGCATGAAAGATGTTGCTCCTGAAGACAGACCTAAAGTTGGTCAGTTAGTTAATGACACAAGAAAGATTATTGAAGAAAAAATGGAAGAAGTTAAGGCAGAACTTCAGGCTAAGGCTAGAGAAGCTAAGTTGAAAGCAGAAGTTATTGACGTTACTCTTCCGGCTAAGAAGAATAAAATCGGACATAAGCATCCTAATACATTAGCTCTTGAAGAACTAGAGAGAATTTTTACAGGTATGGGATACGAAGTTGTAGAAGGTCCTGAAGTAGAATATGACCATTATAACTTTGAAGCTTTAAATATTCCTGACAATCATCCTGCAAAAGATGAACAGGATACTTTCTATATAAATAAGAACATTGTACTTAGAACACAGACTTCTTCAGTACAGGCAAGAGTAATGGAAAAAACTCAGCCACCTATCAGAATTATTTCTCCGGGTAGAGTTTTCCGTTCAGACCAGGTAGATGCAACACATTCACCTTCATTCCATCAGGTTGAAGGTCTTGCAATCGACAAGAACATTAATTTCTCAGACTTAAAGGGAACATTGGCAGAATTTGCCAAGGAACTTTTTGGACCTGAAACAAAGACTAAATTCAGACCTCATCATTTCCCATTTACTGAGCCAAGTGCAGAAATGGACGTTTCATGCTTTAAGTGTGGTGGAAAAGGATGTAGATTCTGTAAGGGTGAAGGCTGGATTGAAATTCTTGGTTGTGGTATGGTTCATCCACACGTACTTGAAATGTGCGGTATTGATCCTAAGGAATATCAGGGATTTGCCTTCGGTGTAGGTCTTGAAAGAATTGCATTATTAAAATATGAAATAGATGATATGAGACTGTTATACGAAAACGATGATCGTTTCCTGAACCAGTTCTAGTTAGCAGGAAGGAGAAATAAAAATGAATACACCATTATCTTGGATTAAAGCATACGTTCCTGAACTTGAATGTACTGATCAGGAATACATGGATGCAATGACATTGTCAGGTACAAAATGTGAAGGCTTTGAAAGACTTGATGCAGACCTTGACAAAATCGTTGTTGGACAGATTGAAAAAATAGAAAAACACCCTGACGCAGATAAGCTTGTTATTTGTCAGGTTAATATTGGAACAGAAACAATTCAGATTGTTACAGGAGCACCTAATGTTAAGGAAGGACAGAAAGTACCTGTAGTACTTGACGGTGGTCGTGTTGCCGGAGGTCATGACGGTTCAAAGACAGAAGGCGGAATTAAGATTAAAAAAGGAAAACTTAGAGGAGTTCCTTCAGATGGAATGATGTGTTCTATTGAAGAACTCGGCTCAACAAGAGAATTTTATCCTGAAGCACCTGAATACGGAATTTATATTTTCGATGACAGCGTTCAGGTAGGAGCAGATGCAATTGAAGTTTTAGGACTTCACGATTCAGTTTTTGAATATGAGATCACATCTAACAGAGTAGACTGTTACAGTGTTATCGGTATTGCAAGAGAAGCAGCTGCAACATTTAAGAAGCCATTTAAGGCACCTGTTACAGGACCGGTTGGAACAGACGGAGATGTTAATGATTACATTTCAGTTGAAGTAAAGGATAACGACTTATGCAAGCGTTATTGTGCAAAGGTTGTTAAGAATGTTAAGATTGCACCATCACCTGAATGGATGCAGAGAAGACTTTCAGCCTGTGGTATCAGACCTATCAATAACTTAGTAGATATTACAAACTATGTTATGGAAGAATTTGGTCAGCCAATGCATGCTTATGATCTTGATACTATTGCAGACCATAAGATTGTAGTAAGAAGAGCAGAAGACGGTGAGAACTTCGTTACTCTTGACGGACAGGAAAGAGAATTAGACAGTGGAATGCTTATGATTTGCGATGGTGAAAAGCCTGTAGGTCTTGCCGGAATTATGGGTGGCGAAAACTCAATGATTACTGATGATGTTAAGGATATGCTTTTTGAAGCAGCTTGTTTTGACGGAACTAACATTCGTCTTTCATCTAAGAGAGTTGGTCTTAGAACAGACGCTTCAGGTAAGTTTGAAAAAGGACTTGATCCTAACAATGCAGAATCAGCTATTAACAGAGCATGTCAGTTAATCGAAGAATTAGGAGCAGGTGAAGTTGTTGCAGGTATGGTTGATGTTTATCCTGAAAAGAAGACAGAAACAACAATTAAGTTTGATCCTGACTATGTAAATAAATTAATCGGATTTAATTTAACAGAAGAGCAGATGGTAAGTTACTTCCCTGCTTTAGAGTTAAAATATGATCCTGAAACAAAACTTATTACAATCCCAACATTTAGACAGGATTTAGTTGGTATGTGTGATATTGCTGAAGAAGTTGCAAGATTCTATGGATATGATAACATTCCTACAACTCTTCCAAGTGGAGAAGCTACATCAGGAAAATTATCATACAAATTAAGAATTGATGAAATCGCAAGAAGGGTAGCTTTATACAGCGGATTTTCACAGGGAATGTCATATTCATTTGAGAGTCCAAAGGTTTATGATAAGTTATTACTTCCAAAAGATTCAAAATACAGACAGTCAATTGTTATTTCAAATCCTTTAGGAGAAGACTTTAGTGTTATGAGAACTACACCTTTAGGTGGAATGCTTACATCACTTGCTACTAACTATAATAGAAGAAACAAAGATGTAAGACTTTTTGAAATGGGTAATGTTTATCTTCCAAAGGAATTACCACTTAAGGAACTTCCTGATGAAAGAATGCAGCTAATATTAGGTTTCTATGGCGAAGGTGATTTCTTTACAATGAAGGGTGTTGTAGAAGAATTATTGGAACAGGTTGGAATGAAGAAGAGAGTTCATTATGATGCTAAGGCGGGAAAGACTTTCCTTCATCCGGGACGTCAGGCTAACATCGTTTATGATGGAACAGTTATCGGTTATTTAGGTGAAGTTCATCCAACAGTTTGCGAAAACTACAATATGAAGACTAGAGCATACATTGCAGTAATTGATATGCCATATGTATACGAAATGTCTTCATTTGATAAGAAGTACGAAGGAATTGCTAAGTTCCCTGCTGTATCAAGAGATATTTCAATGGTTGTACCTAAGGATATTCCTGTTGGTAAGATTGAAGAAGCTATTGAAAGCAAGGCAGGAAAGAACCTTGAAAGCTACAGCTTATTTGACATCTATGAAGGTGATCAGATTGAAGACGGCTTTAAGTCAGTAGCATATTCAATTGTATTTAGAGCTAAGGACAGAACATTGGAAGATAGTGATATTCAGTCAGCTATGAATAAGATTTTGAAAGAACTTGAATCAATGGGTATTGAATTAAGAGCATAAAAACATTAAACCACCCGCTTTGGAATAAATCTATGTTTCAAGGCGGGTGGTGTTTTGATGAAAAGAGAGGAAAGTTATGCGTTTTGTAATACAGAGAGTAAATGAAGCTTCCGTAAAGGTTGATAATAAAGAGATAGGTTCAATTAACAAGGGATTTCTTGTTTTAATTGGTGTGTCTAATGAAGACACTAAAGAGATTGCCGACAAGATGATTAAGAAAATGATTAATCTTAGAATATTTGATGATGCTGATGGAAAAACTAATCTTGCACTTAAGGATGTTAACGGAGAGTTGTTATTGGTATCCCAGTTTACTCTTTATGCTGATTGCAAAAAGGGTAACAGGCCATCATTTATTAATGCTGGAAAACCTGATATGGCAAATGAAATGTATGAATACATTATTTCAAAGTGCAAGGAAGAAATAGAGGTTGTTGAGCAGGGTGAGTTTGGAGCAGATATGAAAGTAAGTCTTTTAAATGACGGACCTTTCACTATTGTTCTTGACAGTTCTGAAATATGCAAATAATATAGATTACAGTGTAAAAAAAGTATTATACAGAAAAGAGATAAAAGTTATGTTAAAAAAAGAAATGAGTTTACATGATTATTATTATGATTTGCCTGAAGAATTAATAGCACAGGATCCTTTAGAGGACAGAAGCAGTTCAAGATTAATGGTTCTTGATAAGGACACAGGCGAAATAGAACATCATATATTTAAGGATATTATAGATTATTTGAATCCAAATGATTGTTTGGTAATTAATGATACAAAGGTTATTCCTGCAAGATTATATGGAAGCAAGGTTGGCACTGATGCAAAGATTGAAGTGTTGCTTCTAAAGAGAAAGGAAAACGATGTTTGGGAAACATTAGTTAAGCCGGGAAAGAAATGCAAGCCGGGTACTGTTATAAGTTTTGGTGACGGAATTTTAACGGGCGAGGTTATTGATGTTGTTGAAGAAGGCAACAGATTAATTAAGTTTACTTATGAAGGTATTTTTGAAGAAGTGTTGGATAAGCTTGGAGAAATGCCACTTCCACCATATATAACACATAAACTTGAAGACAAAAACAGATATCAGACAGTTTATGCAAAATACGAAGGTTCAGCGGCTGCACCAACAGCAGGTCTTCATTTTACAAAAGAGTTATTAGAAAAGATTAAAGAAAAAGGTATTAAAATAGCTCACGTTACATTACATGTTGGTCTTGGAACTTTCAGACCGGTTAAGGTTGAAAATATTCTTGAACACCATATGCATTCTGAATTTTATATGGTTGACGAGGAAGATGCAAATATGATTAATGAGTGCAGGGCTAATGGCGGCAGAGTTATTGCTGTTGGAACTACAAGCACAAGAACATTGGAAACTGTAACAGACGAAAATGGTATTGTACATTCTGGAAGTGGATGGACACAGATATTTATTTATCCTGGATATCAGTTTAAGGCTATTGATTGCCTTATTACTAATTTCCATTTGCCTGAATCAACATTATTAATGCTTGTTTCAGCGTTGGCCGGAAGAGAGAACGTTCTTAATGCATACAATAAGGCTGTAGAAGAAAAATACAGATTTTTTAGTTTTGGCGATGCAATGTTTATAAAGGAATAGCATCCTATGGAAAAATATACAGTAAAGAAATTAAACAAAAAAAATAATATAAATGTGTCAGTGCCGGGCTCTAAAAGTATCACTAACAGAGCTTTAATGCTGGCGGCTATGTCAGATGGCATATGCACACTTAACGGTGTATTGTTTAGCAGTGATTCAAGAGCTTTTCTTGACTGTCTTATTTCATTAGGTTTTAGTGTTCAGATAGATGAAGAAAGTGCTAATGTAGTGATTAAGGGTGAAAATGGAAGAATCCCTAACAGGAAGGCTACAATTAATGTTCAAAGTGCAGGAACAGCAGCAAGATTCATGACTGTTTTTCTTGCTGTGGCAGGTGGTGACTATACTCTTCAATCTTCAGAACAGATGAAGAAGCGTCCAATGAGTGAGCTTCTAGGTAGCCTGACAGCTAAGGGTGTAGAGATTAAGTGCTTAGAAGAAGAAGGACATTTTCCTTTTGAAATTCATTCTAAGGGAATTAAGTCAGGTAATATTAAAATCGACACGACTACCAGCAGTCAGTATGCCAGCGCATTGCTTATGGCATCTGTAATGAATGGCATGAATGTGGAACTTACGGGTTCAAGAGTGGACGGTGCCTATATTAAGATTACAACAAATATGCTTAAGCAGTTTGACATTGATTTTGATAGAGAAGGCAATACATATATAATAAAGAAGCAAAGCTATATTTGTAATGTATATAATGTTGAACCGGATATGTCTGCTGCATGTTATTTTTATGCTATGGCAGCTATTCTTGGTGTTAAATCTATTGTTAAGGGAATACATAAAGATTCAATGCAGGGGGATATTAAGTTTATTTATGCTCTTGAAAGAATCGGTTGTGTAATAACAGATAAGCCGGAAGGTCTTGAAGTGGATGGAATAAGTGCTGTAGGATATGAAGGCATTGATATAGATATGTCTGATTTTTCAGACCAGGCACTTACAATGGCTGTTGTGGCAGCTTTTGGAAAGACTGAGACAAGAATCAGAAATATTGGTCATATAAGAGGTCAGGAATCAGACCGTGTTCAGGTTATTGTTAACGAACTTAACAGAATGGGATGTGATGCTAAGATTGTAGAAGAAGGCGGTAGTACAGATGTAATTATAACGCCGGGCAAACTTCACGGAGCAGAAATTGAAACTTATGATGACCACCGTGTGGCAATGAGTTTTGCAGTGGCAGGTCTTGCAGTTGATGGAATTGTAATAAAGAATCCAATGTGCTGCAGAAAGACTTTTGAAAACTACTTTGATGTTCTGGAAACAATTGAAAAGGAAGACGAATAGATTTTAGTCAAATGGATTGTAATATAAAATAAATATTTGTTGCATATTTGCTATTTTTATAATAGAATGAAAAAAGTTATGAGTAGTAAGTAATTCATAATGAGTTAAATTATAAAATTAAAGAACGTGTAACAAACGAAAAAGGAGAATTACAAATGAAAGATAAGATTAAAGAAATTATTTTAAGTGTAAATCCCGGCATGGATGTTGAAGATGAGGATTTTAACATTGCAGAAGATATGGACTCAATGGATATTCTTGCATTAATGGAAGAATTAGAGGACGCTTTTGATATTGAAATTACAATGGAAGAAAAGAATGAAGAGAACTTTAGCAGCATTGATGCATTAGCAGAAATGATTGAAAGACTTCAGCAATAATATGACAAATATGATTATAGGGCTCTTAAGTTAACTTAGGGGCCTAATTTTTTGCCAAAGAAAGTAGAAAAAGAGAAACAAAAGTTTCATTTTGTAAAAAACATAAAATCTTTGTGAAACTTTTTGGTTATCACAATTATATAAAAATTATTATATATTATATTTTTGTTTTTGAGTGTAAAGGGGACTAATGTGTGTGAAAAAACAATAAAAGATTAAGCAGTGGAGTTTATTATGAAATTAAAATTAGTTCGTATTACAAAAATCATATGTTTTTGCATGGTGGCAGTTTTAATGGTTGGAGGGTTAACAGACCTTTTAAAGCCTAAGTGGTTAGAAAACAGATGGGTATCGGCGAAAACAAACAAAAGTTTTTATGAATTGCAGGATAACAGCGCAGAGGTTGTCTTTTTTGGAGCAAGTATTATTTCAGCAGCAATGGATCCGTTCCAGCTATATGAGGAGCAGGGAATTTCTTCATATAATCTAGGTGTTATGTCTCAGCCAATGATTGGAACTTATTATTGGTTTAAGGAAGCACTAAAAACTCAGAATATGAAATTAGCAGTAATAGAGATTAAGTCTGCCGGACGTTCTTCTGAAAAAGCAGAAGAAAAGGCAAGAAAGTCTTATGATTATATGAAATGGGGTAAGAACAAGATTCAATATGCCTTGGATTACAAGGACTTCCATAAGGAAGCTGATGGCACAGACGAAGAAGTTGATTTGTGGTCATATCTTTTCCCATTATCTTTGTATCACACAAGATGGTCTGAACTGTCTTATGATGACTATGATTTCTTCTTAGGAAAAAACAATAGTAATACTAAGGGATTTTCAGTACTTTCAACACAGTTTAAAAATTCAACAAGTTTTGACGCTGAAAAAGAAGCAAAAGGAAAGTATGATGGATTTGAAGTTAAGTCTAATGATAAGGAAACACCAAATCCTATTAATGAAGAATATGCTCTTAAGCTTATTAAGGAAGCAAAACAACAGGGTGTGGAATTATTATTTGTAAGAACACCTGACACAACATGGCATGAAGACCAGCACAATTATATACAGGAACTTGCCGACAAGAATAATATTAAATTTCTTGATTTGAATTTGAAATCAAATATGGACAAGATGCAGTTTGATTATTCAGAGGATGCGGCAGATACGGTTCACGTAAATATTTTAGGGGCAAAGAAGATTACTAAGTTCGTAGGTCAGTATATTGCTGATAATTACAAACTTACAGATTATAGAAAAACAGATAATAGTATAAAGAAGGATTTTGAGTCACAGAAATCAAACTATCAGGCCGCTTTAAATGAAGGAAAGTTAAATCTTATAACTAACTTTGATGAATACCTTAAGGCTATTAATACTGATGAATATTCAGTAATTATTACTTCTGGTTCAAATGTTAGGAATATTACATTTACTGACAGTCAGAAGAAGACTTTAATTAGTATGGGAGCTGATGAAGCGTTATTTACAGACAGTACTTATGGAAATAACGTTATTTGTGTTCTTGATGGAGATAACTCTAAGAATAAAGTAAAGAAACAGCTTGAAGATAACTCAAAAGTTACAACCCTTGGAGGAACACTTACCTGTGGTACTGATTATGATATAACAGCTAATTCCAAAGGTGGAACAATGAGATTAAACAATAGTAAATACACAGGATTAATTTCATGGGGAATGAACATTATTGTTTATGACAAGAAACTAAAAGAGGTTGCAGATACAGCATTTCTTCATTTTGAAAACAATGCAACTGTAATGCACAGAGGAGAGTAGTAAGATGGGTTTTAACACATTATCATTTATCCCTTTTCTATTAATTGTTATACTATTATATTTTACAATATTTAGAAAATGTCAGTGGGTATTTTTACTTTTGGCAAGTATAGCATTTTATTTATTTGCCGGACCAAAATACATAATATTTATTTTTATTTCATCACTTAGCACATATACATTGGCAGGAAAGATTCAGAAGTTACACGATGATGAAAGCAGAATTACAAAGACAAGAGAGTTTTCTTCAAAGGAAGCTAAGAAGGCTTTTAAGAAAAGATTTACTAAGAGAAGAAAAAGAATTTTACTTCTTGACTTTGCAATAAATCTTGGAATTTTATGTGTAATTAAATATGCTGATTTTATTTTGTCAGGAGTTTCTTCAGTTCTTGGAAAATTTGGACTTGACTGGAGTAAGGAGTTTAATTTTGTATTACCTTTAGGAATATCTTTCTATACATTTATGGTAGTTGGATATATTCTTGATATTTATTGGAAAAGATATAGAGCAGAGACTAATTATTTGAAACTGGCATTGTTTACAATGTATTTTCCACATATAGTACAGGGACCTATTGGTCGTTATAATAAGTTGGCACCACAGTTTTTTGCAGATCATCCATTTGATTATGACAGAGTAACTAAGGGATTCCAGTTAATTCTCTGGGGTTACTTTGAAAAAATGGTTATTTCTGACAGATTGCAGACTTTTACTAATGGTGCTCTTGCAAAATGGGACCAGATTACAGGTTTCCCACTTATTCTTGCAATATCATTGTTCTCAATTCAGATGTATTTGGATTGGATGGGATGTATGGATATTGCTCATGGCGTATCGGAAATATTTGGCATTAATTTGGACAAGAACTTCTGGCATCCGTTCTTCTCAAAGAATATGCCGGAATTCTGGAGAAGATGGCATATTTCACTTGGTGCATGGTTTAAGGATTATTTATTATATCCTGTATCAATGTCAGCATTGTGTAAGAAGATTAATAAATTCACAAGAAAGAAATGGGGCAATCAGGTTTCACGTTCACTTTCAGTTGTAATCCCTGCATCATGTGTATGGATTGTTACAGGTGTTTGGCACGGAGCGGCAAGTTGTTTTGTACTTTGGGGCATTTACCACGGTATTTTAATCGTATCAAGTGGATTGTTTGAAATTCCAATTCAAAAATTATGCAAGTTCTTGCATATGGATACAGAATGTTTCAGCTTTAATCTTTTCAGAATGGCAAGAACATTTATGTTATCAACTATTGGACGTATATTCTTTGCAGTTTCTGCAGGATTTGCAACATTCTTTGAATTTTTAAAGAGAATGTTTAATTTCAGACAGTTTGGACTTCATACTCTTTTGGATGAAAGCTTGTATTCTTATGGACTTGACCAGCATAATTTCACATTGGCAATGCTTTTAGTTGCATTAGTTTGGGGTGTAAGTATGTTGCAGGAAAAATTTAACAAGGACGGAATGACAATAAGAGATGTTATTGCAAAACAGAATATTTTATTTAGATGGTTATTGTACTTAGCTCTTATTGCAGGTATTCTTGTATTTGGAATGTACGGTTCAGGATATAATGCAGGTGCATTTTTCTATGGTAAGTTCTAAGGTATGTAGAGTTTTGAAATACAATTGTTGTAATGAATAGTTTTTTGATATAGAACTTTGAAATACATGGTTTTAGGAGGTTGTAATGAGTTACAGTTCAATTTTGGAAGCTATAAAGAGTGCTTCAGAAATAACTCCTGACAAAATATGCTTAGGAGACAAAAAAAATAAAGTTACATATAAACAGTTTTGGAAAATGATTAACAAAGGAGCTTCATTTTTGGAAGAAAATGGAGTAAAAAAGGGAGATGTTGTTGTTTTAAAGGGAGCTCAGAAGGTTGAGTATCTTTTTGCAATGTTTTCAATTCAGCTTTTGGGTGCAGTTGCATGTCCACTTGAAAAAGCAGTTAAGGAAGACAGGATTCTTGAAATTATGGATTTTGTTGAAACAGATTATTTCCTTGATAAGAAGAAATTAAAGGATGAAAACAAGAAATCAATTAGCTTAAAAGATATGTTTAATGAAGCAATTGATTTTGATAGCTATGAGGTTGAATATAAGTTTGATTTGCCTAAGGAAGATGATTTGTCAGAGATTCTTTTTACAACAGGAACAACAGGTAAGTCAAAGGGAATTAAGATTGTTTATAGAAATAATGTTGCCATAGCACAGAATGTTAGCGAAGCAATTGGCATAACAAATGATGATGTGGAAATGGTTACAGCACCAATGAATCATTCTATGGCACTTAGAAGAACTTATACAGTTTTCTACAAAGGTGGAACTGTAGTTTTAACAGACGGAGTTAAGTTTATTGAAGATTTCTTTAAACTTCTTGATATGTATAATGTTACAGGTCTTACATTTGCACCTGCCATACTTGAACAGTTACTTAAGTTTGCAAAGGACAGATTTGGAACATATAGTGACAGACTTAGATATATTCAGTTAGGTTCAGCACCGTTAAGTGAAAAAGCTAAGGAAACTTTAAAAGAGATGTTCCCTAATACTAAGTTATTTAATATCTATGGTGCAACAGAATCAGGATGTACAGTAAGTCTTGAGTTTAGTAAGTATGGAGATAAGAAGGGCAGTATTGGTAAACCTAATGTTAATGCTGAAATTATTTTCGTTGACGATAATAGAAATATTGTTAAGGCTTCAGCACAGAATCCGGGCAATCTTGCTTTTAAGGGAGCAATGAATATGCCGGGATATTTGAAAGAGCCTGAGATTACAAAAGAAGTAATGGATGATGAAGGAACTCTTTACACTAACGATTTAGGTTATATGGGTGAAGACGGATTTGTTTATTTGCTTGGAAGAAAAGGCGATGTAATTAATATGGGTGGAATTAAGATTGCACCATCTGAAATAGAAGAAGTTGTAGCACAGAATGAAATGATTAAGGAATGTGCATGTATTCCAATTCCTGATGAAATTACAGGGGAAGCACCTAAGCTTTTCATTGTAATTAATGAAGGTTTTGAATATGACGAAAAATCTTTATATAGATTTATGCTTGAAAAGCTTGAAGCTATCAAAGTTCCAAAGGTAGTACAGGTTATTGATGCATTACCAAGAACTTTTAATGGAAAAGTTATTAAGCGTATGCTTAAGGAAATGTAGAGGATGGAAAACAGAGATTAAATAAAAGACGTAAATGTATACTTAAAAAAGGAGAAAAATATGTCAAAAACAAAACAGCGAATTTATTTAATAATAGGACCAGTCCTATTTGTATTATGTTGTCTTGCAATACCTAAAAGTGCTTTTCCGGCGTTAGCGGAAAGAGCGGCAATAGGTACTGTTGCATGGATGGCATTTTGGTGGGTAACAGCACCTATAGATTATGCAGTAACAGCATTTCTTCCAATAGCGATTAATGCTTTAGTGACAATGTGTGACATGTCTGCAGTAATATCAAATTATGCTTCAGAAACTATCTTGTTATTATTAGGAGCATCAATTCTTACTGTTTCATGGGAAGAAACGGGACTTGATAAGAGAATAGCAGCATCTTTACTGGGATTAATCGGTGATAATTTAAGAATTCAGTTAATATTCTGGTTTATGCTTTCAACTTTATTGTCGGCAATTTTGCCTAACGCAGTTGTATGTGCAACAATTACACCTATTGCAGTGTCAATGCTAAAATATATTGGTGAAGGAGATATTGCAAATAGCCGTATAGGTTCAAAGTTATTGTTATATATTGCATATGGTGCAGGTCTTGGAGGACTTACATCACCACTTGGCGGTGCAATGAATCTTGTGACAGTTGATTATTTACAACAGTTAACAGGTAAGGAATATATGTATGCATCATGGGTTGTAAGATTCCTTCCTATTATGATTGTCCTTTTATTAATAAATATTATATTTATGATAAGAGATGTTAAAAAAGGAGAAAGCCTTGGTGGTTCAAGAGAGTATTTTAAGAAAGAGTACAAGAAGTTTCCACCAACAACTATAGAGGAAAAAATCTCTTTGGCTTTATTTGTAATTGCTACAGTATTGGCATTTACAAGACAGTTCTATCAGAATTTATTGCCGGGACTTAAGCCGGCATATGTATTTATTATATGTGCAATTTTATCATTTTTAATAACACGTTCTGATGGAGAAAGGCTTATGCTTTGGAAGTCAGTTCAGACAAAAATTATTTGGGAAATGATTTATATCTTCGCAGGGGGTCTTGCAGTTGGTACATTAATTAATGAATCAGGGGCAGCAGAAAGAATTGGTGAATTAGTATCAGGCATGGGACTTACAGGTGGTCTTACAACAGTATTTGTTATTGTTACAGTTACATTATTAATGTCAGACGTAACATCTAATACTGCAACAGCGGCAGTTGCAATTCCTATTGTAATCTCAATTGTAAAAGGTATGGGACTGAATCCTATTCCATATGTATATGTTGCATCAGTTGGTGTAAACTTATCATATATGCTTCCAACATCTATTAGAGCAATTCCTGTTGGATACGGATTACAGCCTAAGTATATGCTTAAGGAAGGTTGGAAGATGACAGTATTTATTATTGTATCAATGACAATCGTATGTACATTATTACTTAAATTCTGGCCTGCATTTAGTACAGTTTAAAAAAAAATAGTGAAACTAAGAGGATGAAAAACAGTTGAGAGGAGTTATGTAAAGATGAAGAATAAGTATGGATTTTGTAAAGGATTGGCAGCTTTAGTTCTTTTGATGTTATGTGCTTTAACAATAAAAGACAATGCATATGCACAGACAGCAAAGACATACAAAGTATTATTTATTGGAAACAGTCATACATATTATAATGATATGCCAAATATTTTTAAGGGAATAGCCAAGGCAGATGGCATTGATTGTGAGGTGTCATCAATTACTTCTGCAGGATACAAACTTAGTCAGTTTGCAGACACAACAGACACATATGGAGCACTGGTATACGAAGCTCTTACAAAGAATACATGGGATTATGTTGTTGTACAGGAGAACCGTGCTGTTTTAGTTGAAAAAGAGTATAAAGCAGAGTCTGCAGTAAATACTCTTCATTCTTTAATTAAAAAAGCAGGTGCAAAGATGATTATTTATGCTACACAGCCTAACAATATCGGCAGTACTTTTAGTGTTAATTCAACATCTTTTTATTTAACTGATTTGCAGATTGAACAGATTCTTACAAGAAATAACTTTAAAATAGCTAATGACTATGAAGGTCTTGTTGCTGCATCAGGAACAAACTTTATGAGAGTAATGGCTGATTATCCTGACATAACTTTGTATCGTACAGATAATCTTCATCCTACAGTTGCAGGAAGTTATTTGGCAGCCTGCACAATTTACTATAGAATGTTTAACAAGAGTCCTTACGGAAATAAGTTTTTGCCGGGAAGTGAATATGACACTGACAAGTTAATATCAAAGTTGGCAATGGATGATGCTTTAATTTTACAGCAGATTGCTGATGGCAGATTATTAATTAACACTCATTATACAACCATTAATAAAGGTCAAAGTTCAAAGCTTACAGCAACATTTACAGCTAATGCTAAGAATGAAACATTGACAGATTATAAGAATAACATTATATGGGATAGTACTGATTTAGCAGGCGTATCCGTTAATAAGCTGACAGGTGAATTTACAGCTCTTAAAACAGGAAAATATCAGGTTATGGCAACTACAGATAGTGGTCTTATCTGTTATTCAACAATTGATGTAAAGCAGCCTGCTACATCTTTAACTATTAAAGAAGACAAAATCCTTAAAGTAGTAAAAGGTTATAGTGGTCACTATACTACAGAAATGGGACCTAGTGATACAACAGATAAGATAACATGGGAAAGTGACTTGCCAAGCGTTGTAAGCGTAAACAGCAATGGGAACATTACCGCAAAAAAAGTAGGAATTGCAAAAATTACAGCAACAACAACCAGTGGCATTAAAGTTGTTCATTATGTTCGTGTAAAATTAAAAACACCTACAGGTGTTAAGATTACAAAGAAATCTAAGAAGATTACAAAGAAGAAAAAATCCTATAGTGTTACAGTTAAATGGACTAAAAATACAAATGCTGTTAAGTATTATGTATATAGAAGACTTTCAACTAAGAGCTCATATACAAGAATTGCAACAACTACTAAACCTAAGTACATAGACACAAAGGTTAAGAAGAATAAAAAGTATTATTACAAGATTAAAGCAATATATTCAAATACAAAACTTAACAGTGATAAAACACCGGCATATGCCATTGTAATAGGAAAATAAAAAATCGTGAATATCCCACAATTCTAAGTGTAAATAGCACAAAGAATTGTGGGATATTTTTTTTTGACAAAAAATAAAAACGGTGCTATATTTTATATAGTTAGCAAAAACTAACACAAGTGAGACATATGTAATTTTTGAAAGGGCAATCTAATTTGCAAAAGATATATCTAATAAAAAATAGTTAAACATATTTAATTGAAGGGAGAAGAAAATGTATCTGGAACTTAAAGATATTAAAAAGTCATTTGGAACAGGGGAGAACAGAACCCAGGTTTTAAAGGGGATTAGTTGTGGTATAGAAAAAGGAAAGATATGTGTGTTACTTGGACCATCAGGTTCAGGTAAATCAACACTTCTTAATATCATAGGTGGAATTGAAAAGGCAGACGGGGGAAGTATTTCAATTGATGGCGAGTTAATGGAGTCAATGAATGAAAAGAAACTTTCTCTTTATAGAAGGAAACATTTGGGATATGTATTTCAGTCTTACAACCTGATTCCAAATCTTACAGTTAGGGAAAATATTGAAGTTGGAGCTTATTTAAGCAGTAATCCATTACCTATTGATGATATGATTAAAACTTTAGGTTTATGGGAACACCGGAATAAGACTCCAAATCAGTTATCAGGTGGACAGCAGCAGAGAACTGCCATTGGTCGTGCGATTATAAAGAATCCGGGCATTCTTCTCTGTGATGAACCAACAGGAGCCCTTGATTACAACACTTCAAAAGAGATATTAAAGTTAATTGAAGATGTAAATAAGAAATATGGAAACACTGTAATTCTTGTTACCCATAATGATGCCATAAAGAACATGGCTGACTATGTAATTAAGTTAAAAGACGGTCAGATTAGAAAGACAGACATTAATGAAAATAAAATACCTGCAATGGAATTAGAATGGTAAGGAGGCAGACATGAAAAATCCTCTTAATAAAAGATATTTCAGAGAATTAAAAAATGATTTTGGCAAGTATATAGCATTGTGTCTCTTTCTTATAGTTACCATTGGATTTTGTTCAGGATTTTTAGTTGCCGATGGAAGTACAAAGGGCGCATATGATGAAAGCTTCGAGAAGTACAATATAGAAGACGGTCATTTTATTCTTGCAAAAGAAGCAGACAGCAGCCTTATAGATAAGCTTGAAAAAGAAAATCTTTCAATAAGTCAGTTGTTCTATAAGGATGTGGACAGAAAGAATAATCACACAATCAGATTATACAAGAATCGTACTAAGGTTAATAAAGCATGTTTAATGGATGGCAATATGCCAAAAGCAGATGATGAAATTGCAATTGACAGGCTTTATGGAGAAAATAATAATATTGTAATTGGCGATAAAATCGATATAGGTAATAAAGACTACAAAGTTACTGCCTATATTGCATTATCAGATTACAGTGCATTATTTAAAAACAATACTGATATGATGTTTGATGCAAATAAGTTCTCAGTTGCTATTGTAACAGACAAGGCTTTTGATGATGTAGAAACAGAGGCGAAGTATTGTTATACATGGAATTATACTAGTGATTCAGAAAAGAATATGTCAGACAAGCAACTTACAAAAAAATCTGAAAAGATTCAGGATATTCTTACAGAATCAGGTCTTTTGACAGATTATGTTTTACAAAGAGATAATCAGGCAATTAATTTTACAGGTGAAGATATGGGTGGCGATATGGTAATGGTTATGGTATTACTTTATATCGTTATGGCAATTATAGCTTTTGTATTTGGTATAACAACAAGAAATACAATTGAACAGGAAGCAGGAGCAATCGGAACACTTAGAGCTTCAGGTTACACAAAACAGGAAATGGTAAGACATTACTTCGTATTGCCGGCACTTATTACTTTTATTGCGGCAGTAGTCGGTAACATCCTTGGCTATACAGTAATGAAATTTTATGTTGCTTCAATATATTACGGAAGTTATTCACTTCCAACTTATGTAACAAAATGGAACGCAGACGCTTTCATTCTTACAACTGTAATACCTTGCATAATTGTATTTGCTGTAACATTAATTGTACTTAATGTTTCACTTAGAATTTCACCGTTACAGTTTTTACGTCACGACTTAAAGAAAAACAAGAAGAGCAAAGTAGTAAAACTTCCAAACTTTAAGTTCAAAACAAGATTTAGATTAAGAATAATTTTTCAAAATACATCAGCGTATATAACATTATTCTTAGGAATATTGTTTGCCAGCGTCCTTCTTATGTTTGGTATGATGATGTCACCTTTACTTACAAACTTTAAGGATAGAGTATTGGATTCAAAAATTGTAAACTACCAATATATTTTGAAAGCACCAATTGAAGTAGATGACAAAGATACTGAAAAGTATGCAGTATCAGCACTTAATACAACAGACAGCGAAGAAGAAATAACAATATATGGTGTTAACGAAGATTCTAAATATATTAACACTAAGAACATTCCTGACACAAGGAATCAGGTACTTGTATCAAAAGGATATATGGAGAAGTATGGTTTAAAAGAAAACCAGACAATAGAGCTTAAAGAAAAATTTGGCAGTAAAAAATACAAATTTACAATAAAAGGAACTTACGTTTATCCGGCATCATTATGTATCTTTATGACAAGAGAGAACTTTAACAAAGTATTCGATAAGGATAAAGATTATTTCTGTGGATATTTTTCAAATAAGAAGCTGGATATAGATGATATGTATGTGGCATCAATTATTACTGAAAAAGACTTAACAGTTATGTCAGACCAGTTAGAAGACTCAATGGGGCAGGCATTTTATTTGTTCTGGGGATTTGCCACATTAATCTATATCATAGTAATCTACATCCTTGCAAAGATGATTATAGAAAAGAACAAACAGTCAATTTCAATGATAAAAATTCTTGGATACACAGACAAAGAAGTAAGCTCACTTTACAACATTGCCACAGCAATAATAGTTATTGCATCAATGATTATATGCGTGCCAATCTCAGCATATATAATTAAATATATATATTATGCAATGATGAAAGATTTTAATGGATGGCTTGATTACTATATTGCACCATGGATATATCCGGGTATGGTATTAATAGGCGTTGTATGTTACTTTGTGGTTCATATAATTCAGATGAAGAAAATCAAGAAAATACCAATGGAACAGGCACTAAAGAATGTGGAATAGAAAGGAAGCAAATGCCCCCTCAAAACGAGGGGGCAAAATTATAACTCTATTTTCTTTTTATTACATTATATCTATGGCGTTCAAGTTGTTCCACAGCTTTGTCGGCTGATGTTTCATCATAGAATGAAATCTTTAATACGCCATCTTCAAATTCTCTATTATGTATAATGCCGATGTTTTTGATGCTGACTCCGTTTGTTGCAAGTATTGTGGCAATTGTAGCTATTGCACCGGATTCATCTATAATGTTGCAGTAAACATTGTAGCTTCTTGAAATAAGACTGTTGTTACGGTCTTCAATGCTATCGCGGTAGTCACGGCTTTCTGAAATTAAATCAAAAATGCCCTGTCCCTTATGCTGGTCAAGGTCTTCTTTAATTTCAAGAAGGCTGTCAATATATTTCTGTAACATGTCACTAATATTAGTATTGTTTGTCATACAAATCTGTTCCCACATTTCAGGTGAAGAAGAAGCAATTCTTGTAATATCCTTAAAACCACCGGCCGCCATAGTTTTCATATATTCATTTTTTGAATCATTATGCTTAACCAGATTAACAAGGCTGGCAGCAATAAGATGTGGCAGGTGACTGATTGTAGCAACTACCTTATCATGTTCTTCATATGATATATTAATTGGAATAGCCCCAATACCCTGAACGATTTCAGTAAACTCTTCAACACGCTCTTTACTAACAGCGTCAGTAGGAGTAATGGCATAGTATGCATTTTCAACCAGACGGTCATTAGCATAAGTGTAGCTTGTTTTTTCAGAACCGGCCATTGGATGTCCGCCAATAAAATTTTTCTTCAGCCCAAGTTCTTCAACAGCCTTATGGATATTGCCTTTAACACTTCCCACGTCAGTGATAATGCAGTCATCTTTTATAATATCTTTAAGAATCTTTAAATATTCAACATTTTTTTCAACAGGAGTGCAAAGAAAAATATAATCACACTCATTAAAAGTTTTATCAACTTGTGGAACAGCAACATTGGCAGTTCCGTCATTGATAGCCATAACTCTAGGCTCAGCGCTTCGATTGTATACAATAATCTTACAACTTGGGTAAACACGTCTAAGTGCCTTAGCAACTGACCCCCCTATTAAACCAATTCCTACAAATCCAAAAGTAATATGTTCTCTCATAACTCTATTAAACTCTGATAAATCAGATTTCCTCCTCCTTCAACTTTAACGCTTTAAAGTTTAACACTTTAAAGTCAAAACTGCAAGCATAAATTTAGAATTATCTAAAATTATTAAAAAAATATATTCTAAAATATAAAAACTAAAAAACAAAGTTATAAATATATAATAAAAACAGTAGATACAAATTAAAAAATTAGAGAACCCCAAAAATTTGCTTACACGGCTTGTTAAAGATTTAACTTTGTTGTAAAGAACCGGCATATAGAGTAAAATATATTACATAGAATTGTAACGGATTTTAAAAATTAAATAAGGAGGCCGGATTTATGAACGTATATGAAACATCCAGTATTAGAAATGTTGTTTTTCTTGGTCACGGAGGATCAGGAAAGACTACTTTGGCAGAAGCCATTTCTTATTCTACAGGAGTAATTACCAGAATGGGACGGGTGCAGGACGGTAATACTATCAGTGATTATGATAAGGAGGAGATTAAACGAAAGTTTTCCATAAATGCTTCAGTTATACCGGTAGAGTGGAATGGTTTGAAGATTAACATTCTTGACGCACCGGGATATTTTGATTTTGTGGGTCAGATGGAAGATGCAATGAGTGTTGCTGATGCAGCAGTTATTGTTGTAAATGGCAAGGCGGGAATCGAAGTTGGAACAATTAAGGCTTGGGAGATTTGTGAGAGAAGACAGATTCCAAGAATATTCTTTATTACCAACATGGATGATCCTAATGCTAAATATATGGAAATCGTGGAGCAGTTGAAAGAAAGATTTGGAAAGAAAGTGGCTCCATTCCATTTGCCTATTATTGAAGATGGAAAGTTAACAGGATATGTTAACGTGGTAAAAATGGGAGGTAGAAAGTTTACCGACGACCTTGGAAGCTATACGGAAAGAGATATTCCTGAAGATTTAACACCAGAACTTGAACCTTGTAGGGAACAGTTAATGGAAGCAGTGGCAGAATCAGACGAAGATCTTATGGATAAATATTTTTCAGGGGAAGAATTTACATACGAGGAGATTTCAAAGGCGCTTAGAAGAAGTGTTATTAAGTGTGACATTGTTCCGGTACAGATTGGCTCAGGAGTAAATTGTCAGGGCGTTAACAGCTTTCTTCAGACTTGCGAGAAATATTTTCCATCAGCAGATAAAGCTGAAGTAATGAAGATTGCCACAAACTTAGAAACAGGAGAAGAAGTTATAGGTGATTTTGATTGGAACAAACCTATTTCAGCATATGTATTTAAAACTATAATGGATCCTTTTGTTGGTAAGTATTCTCTTGTAAAAGTTAGAACCGGAGTGTTGTGTGCAGGGGATACAGTTTACAACGCCACAAAAGATGTAGAAGAAAAACTAAGTAAGCTTTACGTAATGCGTGGCAAGAATGTAATAGAGGTTCAAAAACTATACGCAGGAGATATTGGAGCAATTGGCAAGCTTGCCAGCACAAGAACAGGAGATACCTTATCAACTAAGGAATGGCCTATAGAATATCATCCAACAACAATGTCAAAGCCTTATACATATGTAAGATATAAAGCAGTTAACAAGGGTGAAGAAGAAAAAATAGCCCAGGCTTTAAACAAGCTTACAATTGAAGATTTAACATTGAAGGTGGTTGTAGATGATGAAAATAAGCAGACATTACTTTATGGAATAGGTGAACAGCAGTTAGAAGTTGCAGCATCCAAGCTTGAAGAAAGATATAAGGTTAAGATTACATTAGAGAAACCTAGAATTGCTTTTAGAGAAACAATAAAGAAGAAAGTTCAGGTTCAGGGCAAACACAAGAAACAGTCAGGTGGTCATGGTCAGTATGGAGATGTTGTAATGGAATTTGAGCCGTCAGGAGATTTGTCGAAACCTTATGAGTTTGAGGAGAAGATTTTTGGTGGAGCAGTTCCAAGAAATTATTTCCCTGCTGTAGAAAAAGGTATTCAGGAATGTGTTAAAGCAGGTCCACTTGCGGGATACCCTGTAGTTGGAATTAAGGCTACTTTAATTGATGGCTCATATCACCCTGTTGATTCATCTGAAATGGCATTTAAGATGGCTACAGTATTAGCATTTAAGAAAGGTTTTATGGAAGCTAACCCGGTATTGCTTGAGCCTATTGCACTTTTAAGCGTTACAGCACCTGATAAATATTCAGGAGACATAATGGGCGATTTAAATAAGAGAAGAGGAAGAATAACTAACATGATTCCAACAGATACAGGAAAGCAGATTATAGAGGCTGAAGTCCCAATGTTAGAATTGTCGGGTTATTCAACTTCACTACGTTCAATTACCGGAGGAAGTGGAGATTTTGAATATGTAGTATCAAAATACGAGCAGGCACCGGCAGATGTCCAAAACAGAGTGATTGAAGAGCAGAAATAATCAAACTTAAAAAACAAATGACTACGATGTCTAATTAAGTAATACAATGAAATCAAAATAAAGTAAAAATAGTAAAATAATAAAAATAATCAATTGATTAGATAAAAATAGTCATTGATTTTTAGAAAAAAACAATATAGAATTGTCCCAACAGTGATTAAACCGTTGATCGGGAGTAAGTAGTTACAAGAGATGTTTTTCAGAGAGTTGTCGGTTGGTGTGAGACAATAAACTATCAGTAATGAATGGACCTGAGAGGGCAGCTTGAAACCAATATGATAATCATAGGAAGTAGACGCTGACGGATCCTTACCGTTATAGAAGGTAGCATATGATGGTATGCAATGAGTGAATGTGTTATACATTAATTTGGGTGGCACCGCAGAAGTTTATTATAGCTTTTGTCCCTTTACGAGAAGTAGAGGGACGAAAGCTTTTTCTTTTGTCCCAAAATAAAAATAAGGAGGACAACATGAAAACACAATCGTTTAACGAAATCGAAAATTTGACTAAAGAGTACAGTATGATTCCAATATGCAAGGAGATTTATGCAGCGGAGTTGAAACTGACGGAATTAAGGACAAAGAAAAAATCAAAAAAGTAATAGAAATTGTAAGGCAATAATTGCAGATAGGAGATAAAATGAGCGATACAAATAATACAAACTCAAAAGGACGATTTGGAAGATATGGCGGACAGTATGTTCCGGAAACATTAATGAACGCAGTAAATGAATTGGAAGAAGCATATAATCATTACAAGGACGATCCTGAATTTAATAAGGAATTAACAGACCTTTTAAATAACTATGTAGGCAGACCATCTTTGCTTTATTATGCAGAAAAAATGACAAAGGATTTAGGTGGCGCAAAGGTTTATTTAAAGAGAGAAGATTTAAACCATACAGGTTCTCACAAACTTAACAATGCCATGGGTCAGGTTTTACTTGCAAAGAAAATGGGAAAAACAAGAGTTATAGCTGAAACAGGTGCAGGACAGCATGGTGTGGCAACAGCAACGGCAGCAGCTTTAATGGGAATGGAATGTGAAGTCTTCATGGGAAAAGAAGACTGCCAAAGACAGGCACTTAACGTATTTAGAATGCAACTTTTAGGAGCAAAAGTTCATCCTGTAACAAGTGGAACAATGACATTAAAAGATGCAGTAAACGAAACTATGAAGGAATGGACTAACAGAATTGATGACACACATTATGTTTTAGGTTCAGTAATGGGACCACACCCTTTCCCGACTATTGTACGTGATTTTCAGGCAATAATCAGCAAGGAAATAAAAGAACAGTTAATGGAAAAAGAAGGCAAATTACCTGATGCAGTAATCGCCTGTGTAGGCGGCGGTTCAAACGCAATCGGTGCTTTCTACAATTTCATTGAAGATAAAGACGTTAAATTAATCGGTTGTGAGGCAGCAGGACTTGGAGTTGATAATCCAAAGAACGCAGCAACAATGGCTAACGGTTCAGAAGCTATTTTCCACGGAATGAAGTCTTTATTCTGCCAGAATGAATATGGTCAGATTGCCCCTGTTTATTCAATTTCAGCAGGACTTGATTATCCGGGAATCGGACCTGAACATGCAATGCTTCAGGCAGAAAAAAGAGCAGAATATGTGGCAATTACAGATGAAGAAGCAGTTGATGCTTTTGAATATTTGTCAAAAACAGAAGGAATTATTCCTGCAATTGAAAGTTCTCACGCAATTGCATATGCAATGAAGTATGTGCCAACTTTGGACAAAGATAAAATCGTAGTAGTTAACGTGTCAGGTCGTGGTGACAAGGACGTGGCAGCAATAGCAAGATATAGAGGAGTACAGATTTATGAGTAAAATAAAAGAAGCATTTAAGAATGGAAAAGCATTTATACCTTTTATAACAGGAGGAGATCCTGACCTTGAAACAACAAAGAAACTTATTATTGAAATGCAGAATGCAGGGGCAGATATAATTGAAGTGGGAATACCTTTTTCAGACCCAATCGCAGAAGGACAGGTTATTCAGAAGGCAGATTTAAGATCATTGGAAGCAGGCTGTACAACAGATAAGTTAATGGATGCTTTAATTGAAATAAAAGACCGGATTCATATTCCATTAGTTTTTATGACATACATAAATGTTATTTACAAATATGGAAAAAAGAAATTTATGGACAGGTGTAATGAATGTGGAATTTGTGGAATAATTGTTCCGGATTGTCCTTATGAAGAAAAAAATGAACTTTTGCCTGAATGTACAGAGGCAGGAATTGAATTTATTTCTATGATAGCTCCAACATCTCACGACAGAATAAAAATGATTGCAAAGGAAGCTCAGGGATTTCTTTACTGCGCATCTTCACTTGGAGTTACAGGTGTTAGAAAAGAAATAAAAACAGACATTAACGGAATGATTAAACTTGTTAAGGAAGTTTCAGATGTACCTTGCGCAGTAGGTTTTGGAATTTCCACACCAAAGCAGGCAGAAGATGTATGTAAATATGCTGATGGAGCAATTGTTGGAAGTGCTATTGTAAGAATTGTGGCAGAACACGGCAAAGAAAGCGTGCCTTACGTTTCACAGTATGTAAAAGAAATGAAAGAGGCTGTAAGAAAATAGAATTAATCAATAGAATTAGGTGTCAAAAAGCCAGAAGTTTATTATACGGATTAATATAAGCTTTGCACTCCCACAATTCTTCCATATAATAATAAATATCTATTGAATTATTTTCCAATAGGTTATAAAATATACTCTGTAAAGTGCTTATGGACACAGAGAAAAAGGAAAATTTAATAATTACAACAGGGGAGCTTGTAGGCAGGCTGAGAGGAAGTGATCAACTTCGACCCATGAACCTGATTTGGATAATGCCAACGTAGGAAGAAATCAATTTTAAGATTCATTGCGGACAGACCAAATAGGTTTGTCCTTTTTCTTTTGTGAAAAATTAAATTCAGGAGGACAAAGATGTTTAAAGAATGTTTAGAAAATGTTAGAAAGAATGTGCCATTAGTACACAATATTACAAATTACGTAACAGTAAATGATGTAGCAAATGTTTTGCTTGCTTGTGGAGGAAGCCCTATTATGTCAGATGACATTGATGATGTAGTGGATATTACATCTATATGTGGCGGTCTTAATATTAATATTGGAACATTAAACAAGAACACTATTCCTTCAATGTTTGCAGCAGGAAAGAAAGCAAACGAATTAGGTCATGTTGTTTTACTTGACCCTGTTGGAGCAGGAGCAAGTGCCTTAAGAACTAACACAGCTAACGAACTTATGGAAAAAGTAAAGTTTGATGTTGTTAGAGGAAATATTTCAGAAGTTAAGACTTTAATGGTTGGAAGTGGAAGCACTAAAGGTGTTGACGCTGACGTAGCCGATAAAGTTACAGATGAAAATCTTGAAGAAACTATTTCTAAATTAAAAGCTTTTTCAAAAGCAACAGGAAGCATTATTGCCGTAACAGGAGCAATTGACTTAGTTTGCAATAGTGAAAAATGCTATGTAATAAGAAATGGTAAGCCACAGATGAGTTCAATTACAGGAACAGGTTGTCAGCTTTCAGGACTTATGACAGCATATTTAGTAGCTAACTCTGAAAACAAGTTAGAAGCAGCCGCAGCTGCAGTTTGCTTAATGGGACTTGCAGGAGAGATTGCTTATGACAGAATGCAGGATGGTGATGGCAACTCAACATACAGAAACAGAATTATTGATGCTATCTACAACATGGATGGAGAAACATTGGAAAAAGGAGCAAAATATGAAATCAAGTAATACTACAACAGATGAGTTATTACTATATGCAGTAACAGACAGAGCCTGGCTTGGAAACGAAACACTTTATGAACAGGTTGAAAAATCATTAAAGGGTGGAGTAACTTTTGTACAGCTTAGAGAGAAAAAACTTGATGAAGAAAGTTTTTTACAGGAAGCCATTGAAATAAAAGAGTTATGCAAAAAGTATAACGTTCCATTTGTAATAAATGATAATGTAGACATTGCCATAAAAATGGATGCAGACGGAGTACACGTTGGACAAAGCGATATGGAAGCAGGAGACGTTAGAAAGAAACTTGGTCCTGACAAAATTATTGGCGTTTCAGCCCAGACAGTCGAACAGGCAATTTTAGCTGAAAAACACGGAGCTGACTACTTAGGAGTTGGAGCAGTATTTCCAACAGGCTCAAAAGATGATGCAGAAGATGTACCTTTTGAAACATTAAAAGCCATATGTGAAGCGGTAAGCATACCAGTAATCGCAATTGGCGGAATAACAAAGGACAACGTAAAAGAACTTGCAGGAAGCGGTATTTGCGGAATCGCAGTAATAAGTGCCATATTTGCAAGCAAAGACATAGAAACTGCAACAAAAGAACTAAAAGTCAACACAATAAAAGCTGTAAAGTAGGAGAACAAATGTCAACAGGATTTATATTTGATGTAGATGGAACAATACTAGACTCAATGGGAATATGGATGAACGTAGGAGAACTATATCTAAAAGATATGGGAATAAAGGCGGAACCAAATCTTGGAGAAATTCTATTCGAAATGACAATGAATGAAGGTGCAGAATACATACAAAAAAAGTATAATCTAAACCTTACAACAGAAGAAATATGCACCGGAATAAACAACCGTGTATACAAATTCTACGAAAAAGAAGCAATGCCAAAACCAAAAGTTATCGACTTTATAGAACAAGCCTACGAGAACAAAATCCCAATGACAATAGCAACGTCAACAGACAGACCAATGATAGAAGCAGCTTTCAAAAGACTGCACATAGACAAATATTTTAAAAAAATATTTACCACGACAGAGGTTGGGTATGGAAAAGACAAACCGGACATCTTCATAAAAGCAATGGAAGAAATGGGAACAACACCAAAGCAAACATGGCTATTTGAAGATGGAGCATACTCAATAGAAACAGCCAAACAACTAGGCATAAAAACAATAGGAATCTACGATCCTGCAAGCGAAAAAGACCAGGAAAAAATAAGAAACCTAACAAACATCTACATAAAAAATTGGACAGAACACAAAACCCTACTTAACCAAATACAAAACAACAAGTAGAAACAACCTAAACAAAAAACAACAGGGAAAAACTATTTAATCAAAAACAAACAACAGGGTTTCCTATTATTCAAACAAACAATAATAAACCCTGACAAAGCGATAAATTGGGGGCACCACCTTATATCGCTATACAAAACACAAGCCAACCTAAAAGGAACAACTTGTGAACCACAAAAACTAAAAAACTTACAGGCAAAACATTATATAGTGAAAGTACTATTATCACCGGCGGAAGAAAATTTTGAAAACAAACAATAGGCAGATTTTGGCAATTTTGCGAGCATAGTGTAAAGCGAGAAACCTACTGTTTGAGCCGTAGGCGAGTTTAGGTTTTCGCTTTACAATAGATGGCGGAGCAAAATAACAAAATCAACGTGTTTGTGACAAAATTTTCTTTCGCCGGTGAGGAAAACTATCAGTAAAGTTTTGCCGGAAAAGGAGAAAAGAATGAACACAGCATTAACAATTGCAGGAAGTGATTCTTGTGGAGGCGCCGGAATACAAGCAGACATAAAGACAATGACCGCTAATGGAGTTTATGCCATGAGTGCTATTACAGCCTTAACTGCTCAAAATACAACCGGCGTATCAGACATCTATGAAGTAAGCCCTGAATTTTTACAGGCACAGCTAAAAGCTATATTTGAAGATATAACACCGGATGCCGTAAAAATAGGAATGGTATCATCAAGTGACTTAATCAAAACAATAGCTAAAAGCTTAAAAGAATACAATGGAAAGAACATAGTTCTTGATCCCGTTATGGTTGCAACAAGCGGAGCAAAATTAATAAGCGATGATGCCATAAGCACTTTAAAGGAATACTTAATTCCTTTGGCAACAGTAATAACACCAAATATTCCGGAGGCAGAAGTATTATCCAATATGGAAATACATAATGAAGAGGAAATGATAAAGGCAGCAGCAGTTATTAGCGAAAAATATGACTGCGCCGTATTATGCAAGGGCGGTCACAGCATAAATGATGCCAATGACCTTCTTTACAGAAACGGTGAATACAAGTGGTTCTATGGTAAGAGAATTAACAATCCTAATACACATGGAACAGGATGTACACTTTCCAGTGCCATAGCTTCAAATCTTGCAAAAGGCAGAGATTTGGATACATCAGTGGAAAAGGCAAAAGAATATATTTCAGGAGCATTATCAGCAATGCTTGATTTAGGAAAAGGCAGTGGTCCTATGAATCATGCATTTGCAATTAAGTGCGACTAAAAAAGGAAAGAGGTACATAAAATGGATAAAAAAGGGACATCAGTATTTAGTAATAGTTTAATTTGGTTTGGAGCAGGTGTATCAATTGCAGAAATTGTAACAGGTACATATCTTGCTTCACTTGGAATGGAAAAAGGCATTCTTGCGATTATTATCGGACACTTAATTGGCTGCTCACTTTTATTCCTTGCAGGAGTAATCGGTGCAAAGACAAAGAAAAGTGCAATGGAAACAGTAAAGATAAGTTTCGGTCAGAAAGGAAGTATTCTATTTTCAGTATTAAATGTTATTCAATTGGCAGGATGGACAGCCATTATGATTTATGACGGCGCACTTTCAGCCAACGGAATTTTTAATACAGGAAACTGGGTGTGGTGCATTGTAATCGGTGTACTTATTATTATTTGGATTTTTATTGGAATAAAAAACATCGAAAAAGTAAATGTTGTTGCAATGACAGCTTTATTTATTCTAACAATTATTTTGTGTAAAGTTGTTTTCTTTGACAACGGTGTGGCAACAAGTATTCCTGATGATGGATTAACGTTTGGTGCGGCAGTAGAACTTGCAGTAGCAATGCCACTTTCCTGGCTTCCATTAATCAGTGATTACACAAGAGAAGCAGAAAAGCCAATTAAGGCAACAGCAGCAAGTGCCATTGTTTACGGAGTTGTAAGCTGTTGGATGTATATAATTGGAATGGGTGCAGCTATTTTTGCACAGAATGCAGGAATCGACCAGATAATGTTAAAGGCAGGTCTTGGAATAGCAGGACTTCTTATAATTGTTTTTTCAACAGTTACAACAACATATTTGGATGCATATTCAGCAGGTGTTTCAAGTGAAACAATCTTTAGCAAAATTAACGGAAAGTATATGGCGATTGCAGTAACAATCGTTGGTACAATAGCAGCAATTATTTACCCAATGGACGATATTACTGATTTCCTTTATTTAATAGGTTCAGTATTTGCACCTATGATTGCAATTCAAATTGCAGACTTCTTCATTATCAAAAACAATAGCGAAGATAAAAACGTTGAAATTACAAATATTATAATCTGGGTTATTGGATTTATTCTATACAGATATCTTATGACAGTTGATATAATTGTTGGAAATACATTGCCTGATATGGCAGTTACTGTTATTATATGTATTATAGTCAGTAAATTTAAAAAGGCTAAATAAGTAGCGCAGATTATTTTGACTTAAATAACAATCATATATAATCTGTGCCAAATGGGAAATGGAGAAATGTATGATTAATTATGGATTTTCAATAAAAGGAAAGTCCCACAGTACCAGAAATATGGCCTGTCAGGACGCTAATAAAGTAATACAACTTAATAATGGATGCTCAGTAGGTTTAGTAGCTGACGGTGTAGGAAGTGCAAAATCTTCCGATATAGGAGCAAAGATTGCAGTAGAAAAAGCAGGAGAATATTGTAGTAAAAATATTAATTCCGGTATGAATTTAGACCAACAATTGCAGGTATTAAAGGATTCTTTTTCTTATGCATTAAATAGCATTAACCAGTATGCAACAGAGAACAATGCACAGATTGAAGATTTCGATACAACTCTTAGCGGAGCGATTTATGATGGACAAAGCATTGCTTATGGACACGCCGGGGATGGTGGCATAGTTGTAAAAAAGAATGACGGAACTATGGATATCATAACTGAACAGCAACAGGGTGAGAACAAGCAGTATGTTAAGCCATTGAGAGCAGGAGAAGGCAGTTGGAGCTTTGGAAAGTTAGACAACAACATTGCTTCAGTTATGCTTGTTACAGATGGTATTCTTAATGAACTTATTTCACCATTTTTGTTAAATGCCACAGACAGTGTTGCAAAAGCAACAGGTCAGAAGAAAGTTTACAATTCAGCAGCAGAATTTCTTATGAATCCTGACTGTGTTATGAATAATAAGTCATTTAACAATCCTAAGAACATTCTTGAAAGTTTCTTAGACGGAGATATGGACAGAAATGTTTTTTCTAATTGCTTGAAGAATGGATATAGTAAGTTTTTTGACGAAAATCTTACAAAAAGATTGTGCGACGGAATGGCTAAGTATAGCTATCCTGTTTGGGCAATAGACCAGATTACAGACGACAAAACTGTTGTATGTATGATGAATGAACAGGCAAAGGTTTCATGCCAGCCACCTGCATTTTACAGCGAACCGGATTGGCAGGGATTAAAAACCACATATGAGAAAATGGTTCATCCTGAAAAATTTGCTAATGAACAGCCTAAGAAAGATTTGGAAAGTACACAGCAGATTAATACAGACAACAATGCCAAAAAGCAAAGTCAGAACAAACCTAAGTCAGAAGACAATGCTAACAAGCAGTCTGACAATAATAAAAACAAAACAAAAAAGACAAAGAAAACTAAGACTAAAAAGACCAGAGGCAGAAGCAAAAAGTCAAGAGGAGGCATAAGCACTCCAAGCTTAGGTCGCAGGGAGAGAAGAGGAAGAAGAGGCAGACGTCAGAGAAAGCAGCATCATTTCTTCACTAACCTGTTATTATTCTTAATTCTTATTTGTATGGCTGCAGCAGTTGCAGTGGGAGGTTTGTTTGTATATAAACGTTATTATCAGAATAGAAATAATAATGAGAGCCAGACTGAAAGTGTAAATAAGAATAGCAAGTCAGATACAAACAGTGGAGATTCAAACGGAAGCGATGATGTAGGTTCTGATAAAGGTTCAGATAGTTCAACTGGAAGTGATTCAGGAAGTTCAGATGACAGTTCCAGTGGAAGTTCAGAAAAGTCAGATAGCGATTCTAGTGGAAGTTCTGATTCAGGAAGTTCAAGCTCAGATTCAGATGGCTCAGATTCATCTAATAACGGAAGTAGTAGCGATTCATCAGATTCAGGTGACAGTTCATCAAGCGATGGCACTGATTCACAGGCAGTTGATGGAGAATAATATCCTACAAAAATAATATAAAATAAAAAGGTTTCTTGAAAAATGCTCACAATGATGTATAATATTGTGGTATGCGTAGGCATTTTTTTAGAAGCCTTTTTCTTTTAATAACAAAATACCTACAGATTCAGGGGTACTAAGTTGAATATTAAAGATTTATTAAAAAGTAAAAAGTTTAAAAATATACTGATAACAATAGTAGAAATTCTTGTTGTGGCAGGAATAATATTTGCAGCGTTAATGTATATGCAAAGCAAGATTAACAAAGATGCAGATAAGACCAGCGGTGTTGGAAACACTATCGCCACAGATGAAGAAGAGGAAACAGTACAGAAACAGGCAGATGAATTTTATTTGCAGATTAATATGGCAAAGAATGTTATGGTAGTCTACAGATATGATGCTGACAAGAAGAACAAGACAGCCTATAAGATTTTTCCATGCACATTGGGAGAGAATGTTAAAAAGGGCAAATACAAAACTGAAAAGAGCTATTCATGGGTTAAAAACAATGGATGGCACAGGTACAATACTTTATATACTTATTCAGCATGGATTCAGTCAGCAGAATATAGCGACAGATATCCTGATACTTTAGTTAAGAAGTCTTATAATTCAGTAGGTAAGGATAAGAAAGTTGACAAGTCAATTATTTTGTATGCATCAGATGCAGCTTGGGTTTACAATAACTGTAAGTACAAGACAGTTCTTGAAATAGTGAAAGGTTCAAAGAAAGACCAACTTCCACTACAGGTTGGAAAAAAGACTGAAACAAACAAGTATTGTGGATGGGATCCTACAGATCCTGATAAAAGCAATCCATACTTGAAGAAAGCTAATGGCACAATAGCAACAGGATACACACCTGTTAATGTTGAAGAAGGTGAAAAGATAGATTATTTTAGTAACCTGTTAGCATTAGATGAAACAGGAAAGAATATTACAGGAAAGCTTAAGTATAATAAGATTGATTCTTCCAAAACAGGAACATCTAAAGTGACATATACTTACAAGCTTAAATCAGGTAAGAAGATAACAGCTTCATTATCATACAAGGTAGTTGATACAACAAAGCCTAAGGTTACATGTTCTAAGACTCAGTTTACTTATGAAGTAAAAAGCAAAGACCAAAAGGATATGAACAAGGAATCTAACGCTAAGGCTATTAAAGAAATGGTTAGAAAGTATGTATCATGTAATGAAAGTGACGTAACAATCACAATAACAACAGTTGATCCATTGGAATTAAAGGAAGGCAACTTCCCGGTTTCAATTAAGGCACAGGACAAGGCAGGAAACGTTGGTTCATGTCAGGTAATGTGTGAAATAAAAGTAAAAGAATCTGAGGGTAATAAGCGATTTGAACCGTCAAAGGCTCAAAAGAAGAAACTTAAGCTTCCTAAGGAGAATACAAAGAAGTCTGAAAAAACCACAAAGGAAAAAAAGACTAAGGAGAAAGCAACAAAGAAGGAAAGCGAAACAACAAAAAATGTTAAGCAGCCTGAAACAACTAAGTCTTCTAAGAAAGACACAACAACAATAGCTAAAGATTAAATTTTTATACATATTTTTAGGAGGAAATAAATTATGGCAACACCTTATAATCATAAGGAAATTGAAAAAAAGTGGCGTCACAATTGGGATGTAACCCCTATTAATAAAGACACTACAAAACCAAAATATTATTGTCTTGATATGTTCCCTTATCCATCAGGATCAGGACTTCATGTAGGACATTGGAGAGGATATGTTATTAGTGATGTATGGAGTAGATATAAGATGCTTCATGGTTATCATATTATTCATCCTATGGGATGGGATGCTTTTGGTCTTCCGGCAGAAAACTATGCTATTAAGATGAAGACACATCCAGCTATTTCAACAGCAGCTAATATTGCAAACATTAAGAGACAGATTAATGAAATTGCTTCTCTTTATGACTGGGATATGGAAGTTAACACAACAGATCCTAAGTTCTATAAATGGACTCAGTGGATTTTTGTTCAGATGTTTAAGAAAGGACTTGCTTACGAGAAAGAAATGCCAATTAACTGGTGTCCATCATGTAAGACAGGTCTTGCTAACGAAGAAGTTGTTAACGGATGCTGTGAAAGATGTGGAGCAGAAGTTACAAAGAAGAACCTTAAGCAGTGGATGTTAAAAATCACAGCTTATGCTGACAGACTTCTTGCAGATTTAGACAAGCTTGACTGGCCTGAAAAAGTTAAAAAAATGCAGGCAGATTGGATTGGAAAATCATATGGTGCAGAAGTTGACTTTAAATTAGAAAACTCAGATGAGAAGATTACAGTATATACAACAAGACCTGATACACTTTACGGTGCAACATTTATGGTACTTGCTCCTGAACATGCTATGGCAAAATCTCTTGCAACAGATGAGACAAGAGCAGATGTTGAAGCATACATTCAGATGGCAGCTAATAAGTCATCTGTAGACAGACTTCAGGGAAAAGAAAAAACAGGTGTATTTACTGGAAGCTATGCAATTAACCCATTAAACGGTGCAAAGGTTCCAATCTGGCTTTCAGATTATGTACTTGCTGATTATGGTACAGGTGCAATTATGTGTGTTCCTGCACATGATGACAGAGACTTTGCTTTTGCAACTAAGTTTAACATTCCAATTATTCAGGTTATTGCAAAAGATGGTAAAGAAATCGAAAATATGACAGAAGCTTACACAGAAGCTGTAGGTACTATGATTAACTCAGGTGAGTGGAATGGTATGGAATCTTCTGTTCTTAAGAAAGAAGCTCCTCACATTATTGAAGAAAAAGGATTTGGTAGAGCTACAGTTAACTATAAATTACGTGACTGGGTATTCTCAAGACAGAGATATTGGGGTGAACCTATTCCAATCGTACATTGTCCTGACTGTGGAGCAGTTCCGGTTCCTGAAGAGCAGTTGCCATTATTATTACCTGACGTAGAATCATATGAACCAACAGGCACAGGTGAATCACCACTTGCAGCAATTGATGAATGGGTTAACACAACTTGTCCTTGCTGTGGAAAACCTGCAAAGCGTGAAACAAATACAATGCCACAGTGGGCAGGATCATCATGGTATTTCTTAAGATATATTGATAATAAGAATGACAAAGAACTTGTTTCAAGAGAAAAAGCTGACAAGTATCTTCCTGTAGATATGTATATTGGTGGTGTAGAACATGCAGTTCTTCATTTACTTTATTCAAGATTCTATACTAAATTCTTACATGATATCGGAGTAGTTGATTTCGACGAACCATTTAAGAAATTATTTAACCAGGGTATGATTACAGGTAAGAATGGTATTAAGATGAGTAAATCAAAAGGTAACGTTGTTTCACCTGATGATTTGGTAAGAGATTACGGATGTGACTCATTAAGACTTTATGAAATGTTCGTAGGACCACCTGAACTTGATTCAGAATGGGATGAAAGAGGAATTGATGGTGTATATAGATTTATCACAAGATTCTGGAAGTTAGCAGTAGATAGCATTGAAGCTAATGTTGAGCCAACTAAGGAAATGATAAAACTTCGTCACCAGATGGTTCATACAATTACAAGACGTCTTGAAGACTTTAGTTTAAATACAGTAGTTTCAGGTTTTATGGAATTTAATAACAAGTTTATTGAATTAGCTAAGAAAGAAGGCGGAATTGACAAAGAAACAATTCAGACTTTCGTTACATTATTAGCTCCATTTGCACCACATATCGGTGAAGAATTATGGGAAAGACTTGGAAACACAGGTAGCGTATTTGAAAACAACAAGTGGCCTGAAGCTGACGAAGAACTTATGAAGGATGATGAAATCCAGGTTCCTGTTCAGATTAACGGTAAGACAAAAGTTGTAATCAGTGTACCTGCTGACATCTCAAAGGATGACGCTATTGCTCAGGGTAAGGAAGCATTAGGCGACAAGTTAACAGGAAACATTATTAAGGAAATTTATGTTCCGGGAAGAATTATAAATATAGTTGCTAAATAATTAAGTATTTAGTTAAAAAGCTGTTGTTAGGTTGTGATGACCTGATGGCAGCTTTTATCTTTATAGACAAGAAATACCAAGTGTGATAAAATTTTGAAAAAGATAACACTCAGGGTGCGGCAATTTAAATATCAAATTGGCTAAAAAAGATTATGAGAACATGGTTGAAATATTAAAAAAGTATAATTTTGTATTTCCATGTATCTAGACTCAAAATAAAAATCACATAGTCATTGATAATATAATTAAATGTTGATTAGAGAATTAAATTACATATAAATAATATTTTGAAAAAAGGTAACGTTTAGGGGGCAATATGAAACAGTTAAAACATAATCTAAAATTCATTATAGCAATAGCAATCTTAATAATGGTTACATTTATAACTAATTGTTATTTGGTAAAAGCAGATGAAACAAAAAATCCAAGTATAAATTCAACAATTACTTTTTATGGAAATATGTCAAACAAAAATGGCATAATTTTGAAATGGTCCAAAGTACCAAAGTCAAAGGGTTATGTTATTTACAGAAATAATAAAAAAATAGCTACAATAAAAAGTAATAAAATAAAAAACTATACTGACAAAAAAGTTAAGGCAAGAAAAAAGTATACATACGAAATCGCTCCTTATACGGAAGTTAAGGGAAAGAAAGTCTTAGGTGTAAAAAGCTATAAAATAAGAGTGAAAGCAACTAAAAGAAACGCTAAAAAAATCAACCCGGCAAGAGTGGTAATTCCTGATCTTTATTATGAAGATAATTACTATGTAGGTTTGTATGAAAGTATAAAATTACATGCAAAAGCAAGAGTAAATAAAGGATTAAAAAAGAAGAAAGTATATAACAGTAATCTTGTTTGGAGTAGCTCAGATGAAAGTCTTGCGACTGTAGATCAAAAAGGTGTCGTTACGGCTAATGATAATAGGAAAACAGGAACGGTCTATATTACAGCCAGAGCAGTAAACGGAGTGAAAAAGATTATAAAAGTGGATGTGATGAATTATTATAATCCTGTCAAATTTAAAGATTATAAAGTTGTTCCAGAAGAATTAGCACCTTTATTTGGAAAGTACAAGAATGAAATGTGCGATATAGCTACATATTTTGCTTTTGATAATAAAATTAGTAATATGAAAATTGACTTAGAAGAAGATGGATTGTCGGTAAAAACACAACCTGAAATAGAATTAAATGAAAAGATAGAAAAGTCATTATACACTGTTATGAATGATTTGTGCCTTCATTTTGAAATTAAAGATGGTTATTTAAAAGTAACTTACAACGATTACTTTTCAAATGGAAGTATTTTTAAATATAATATTATTTGTTGTATTGACAAGGCATCAGAAGAAAAATTTAAATATCAAATTGGCTATGCAAAACTATGTGAGCGTTGGTATTATAGTGAAGAGAGAAATATAATATGGAGTAAGAGGTTATGGAATTACAGGACAAAAAATATAGAATTTTAGATATTTTCTTTAGACTTCTTAAAGGCGAGTTTGTGTCTATGAGACAGTTGGCGGATGAATATTCCCATAGGGAGAAGGCATATTATTTGTCTATGGATGATTTTTTGTCCAGTAAGGAATTGCTGGTGCTTATAGAAATTTTAATATCAAGTCGTGCTTTGCCGAAAAACAGTATGGAAGAAATATGATTACAGTGTACAAAGTCATTCATCCACTTGTGATGAAACAAAAGAGGATGAGTGACTTTGGGACACACATCAATTCATTTTCTTTCGTTTTCCAAGCATGCTTACCATTCTTTTTATGGTATCAATTCTTTTGATTTCCTCAGGCGACATATCAGCTTTTAGAACTTCAAGTATGGCATCTGTTTCTTTGTCGGTGAAGTTTATGCCATTTTTGGATGCCTGATTAGTTTCTTTAATAAAATATGTAAGCATTTGCTTTGCATCCATATCTCCTGCACCGTTTAATATTTTAGTTAGAACTTCCATTTTTTCAGTAGAAATATCTGAAAGTACAGGATTTTCCATCCATTTGTTATTAATCATAGAACCTCCTTAAATCACATACCAAACATATCCATGTATCCGCTTAAAATATCCTGCTTTGCCCCGTCATCCATATTCATCATTTCCATAACAGTCATTAAAGTTTCAAGAGTTTCCTTGTCCCCGTCATTTAAAAATTCCTTAATATCTTCAAGCATACTTTCAAGCCCTTTATGATTGGCATTCATAGCTGAAATGGAAACATTTTGGTTAACATGAAAGGTATTTTCAAGCTCTATAAACTTGATATAAACCCCGAGAACAGTTGCGAGATTATTATCAATATAAGGGATTATGGCTTTTACTAACTGCATAGTCTGATTAGTTACCATGGAATCGAATTTTGTTTGCATAAAACGGTTGTTTTCCATATAACCATAATCCCCCCGGATAATATTGTGTTGTCTGTTTTATTAAGTTTATGCTGTAAAAACAAATAAAATACTAAATTAAAAATATGCGCACATAATACTTGTAAGTAAAACAAACAGGTTTGTGTCTTCTATATTATTGTATAAAAGAGCGTTTTTGGTCAGACATAGAAAGTCGTATTGGTAAAAGTCGTTGTCATCAACTAGCAGCCGCAACCACAGCCGTTTCCATTACCAAAGAATGAACCACAACCGCCACAGCAGCTAAGAAGCAAAATAATCCAGATAATGCTTGAGCAGTCATTACCGCCACAACCACAGCCTGAGCCGTTGCCATAACCTCCACAACACAAAAGTATAAGGATAAGGAGTAAACAGTTGTTGTTTCCACCGTCTCCGCAACCACATCCACAGTTTGTTGCTGCTAAATCACTCATTTTGAATCTCCTAATTTTTGTTTACACTAAAGTATATGTAACCTGACCTGTTCCGGTTACAAAAAAATAAAAAATGTTAAAAAGCTACAAGGACAAAAGCAAAAATAAGCCATATATTATAGTAGAAATATCAGATAAAATAATGGTAAATATAATGAAGAAGGTAAGACAAATTCTAAACATAGATAGTTTGCACAAAAATAATATAATGGGAGAAAATGTGACAGTTGCAGTCCTTGATACGGGAATATACAATCATCCTGATTTTGGGGAAAGAATAATAAAATATAAGGATTTTGTAAACGGAAAAACAGCCATTTATGACGATGAGGGACACGGAACTCATGTAACGGGAATACTGGCAGGAGATGGAAAAATGTCTAACGGCTTTTTTAAAGGAATTGCGCCTAAGTCGGACATAGTATCACTGAAGGTTCTTGATAAAAGAGGCATTGGCAAGGAAGATAACGTAATAAGTGGAATTTGGTGGATTATTGATAATGGAAAGAAATATAACATAAAAGTGGTTAACATATCTTTTGGCACATTTAATAAAGAGGGAAATAATAAGAAATTAATTGAGGCTGTGGAACTTTTATGGGACATGGGATATGTTATTATAGCTGCAGCAGGAAATAATGGACCGGAATATGGAACTGTGTCAATTCCCGGAAGCAGTAAGAAGATAATTACAGTTGGGGCATTAGATGATAATATTAAGATGATAGTAAACGGTAGGATTACAAAGAATTACTCAGGTAGAGGTCCAACAAAAGAGTGCGTTCAAAAACCTGATATTTTGGCTCCGGCCAATGGCATATACAGTTGCAGTAATGGCATAAAGTCAGGATACAGCTATGTACCAAAAAGCGGAACATCAATGGCAACACCTATAGTTTCAGGCGTGATTTGTATGATTTTAGGCATTAATAAGGAAATGTCTAACATACAATGCAAGAAGTTGATAAGGAATACGGCAATTGATTTAAAAATGGAAGGAAACAGGCAGGGCTGGGGAAAAATCAACCCTGAAAAAATGGTTAATTTTTGTAAGAAATAAAAAAAAGCAGGGGAATTTGTTTACTTTAGCAATGTAATTAGTTATAATCTAGTGGAGTAGTTTGATAGCTTAATTTAGGAGGAAATATAATGGAAAAGATTAAAATGACAACTCCATTGGTAGAAATGGATGGCGATGAAATGACAAGAATCCTTTGGAAAATGATCAAAGAAGAATTGTTATTACCTTTTGTTGATTTAAAGACAGAATATTATGATTTAGGACTTGAGTATAGAAATGAGACTAATGACCAAGTTACTTTTGATTCTGCAGAAGCAACTAAGAAATACGGTGTAGCTGTAAAATGTGCAACAATCACACCTAACGCAGCAAGAATGCCGGAATACCATCTTAAGGAAATGTGGAAGAGTCCTAATGGTACTATTAGAGCTATTCTTGACGGAACAGTATTTAGAGCACCTATCATTGTAAAAGGTATTGAACCATACGTAAAGAACTGGAAGAAGCCTATTACAATTGCAAGACACGCATATGGTGATGTTTACAAGGGTGTTGAAATGAAGATTCCTGCAGCAGGCAAGACAGAACTTGTTTACACTAATGAAGCAGGAGAAGAAACAAGAGAATTAATTCACGATTTTAAGGGTGCAGGAATTATCCAGGGTATGCACAACTTAAATGAATCTATAGAAAGTTTTGCAAGAAGTTGTTTCAATTTTGCATTAGATACAAAGCAGGATCTTTGGTTTGCAACAAAAGATACAATTTCAAAGAAATATGACCACACATTTAAAGATATTTTCGCCGAAATTTTTGAAGCTGAATATAAAGAAAAATTTGATGAAGCAGGAATTGAATATTTCTACACACTTATTGACGATGCAGTAGCACGTGTAATGAGATCAGAAGGTGGATATATTTGGGCTTGTAAGAACTATGACGGTGATGTAATGTCAGATATGGTTGCAACAGCATTCGGTTCATTATCAATGATGACATCAGTACTTGCTTCACCACAGGGTTACTACGAATATGAAGCAGCTCACGGTACAGTACAGAGACATTATTACAAGTACTTAAAGGGTGAAGAAACATCAACTAACCCTATCGCAACAATTTTTGCATGGTCAGGAGCTTTAAGAAAACGTGGAGAACTTGACAAACTTCCTGAACTTATGGAATTTGCAGACAAGCTTGAAAAGGCATGTATCGACACAATTGAAAATGGCGAAATGACAGGAGATTTATATTTAATTTCAACACTTGAAAACAAGAAGAAATTAAATACAGAAGAGTTCATTATGGCTATTAGAAAGACATTAGAAGGATTAATGTAGGGTAATAAATATTAGAACGTGTCCAAAGCTTATTTTTCTACCATTGTGCAAGCACAGATGGGAAAGACCTTTTGACACTGTAATAATATTTTATTATATATTTTCTATTATTAATGAGGTTAAAAACGAAAGGAGAAGGGAATATGAAAATTAGTAAGAAGATTTCAGTAATTACATTGGCAGCATTGTTTTCATTGTTATTTGCAATGACAGCTTTTGGTGCAACAGGAAAGGTTACAGGATTAAAGCAGGAGAAGGCTTCAACTACTACTGTAAGTATTGCTTGGGATAACTATTTAGGAACTAATGTGAAATATATAATTGAAACATCTTATGATAATCAGACTTTCACAAGAACAGATTCAAGTTATTCAGCATCAGATTTACTTTATGTTAAGGCATTAAAGCCTGTTTATGTAAGAGTAAAGGCTGTAAGTACTACGAATGAGAACACAGTTTATGCTATTTCTGATTCAATTCAGGTAGCATCAGTACCTGCTGATGTTAAGGATTTAAGACAGACAACAGCTACAACATCAAGCATAACAATTAGTTGGACAGCTAGTGAAGGTGCTACATCTTATGAGATTGTCAGATTTGTAAATAATAATGAATATGTAGTAGGTTCAACAACATCAACTACATATACAGTAGACGGTTTTAACAACAAACTTAAGAACGATACTTACGTTGGTGTAAGACCTGTTAGAACAGTTAATGGATTTTCTGCAAAGACAACAGGATTCTATAATACGGAATACTTGAGTCCATATAAGATTAATCTTGTTCCTGAAAAGGTTCAGGGATTAGCAATTACAAACTATTATAATTCTTTAAAAGAGGTTACATTTGGGTTTACACAGCCTGAATACCACGATGGTTATGTATATGAACTTTATACATACAAGAAAAAGAAAGTATCTTCAGGCAATTTGTCAAGTATATCATATAATACTTTAAAGAACATTAAGAATCAGTTCTACAAGTTAAGAGTAAGAGCTTATGTAACAATTGATAACAAGAACTACTATGGAGCCTGGTCTGATTATACAGTTTTTGCATTACAGCCAAAGGTTGGACTTAAGAAGTCAGGTAAGAAGTTAAAGATTACTTGGAAGAAAGTTAGTGGAGCAAAGAATTATACAGTTTACATGTCTACATCAAAGACTGGTGGTTACAAGAAACTTACTACAACAAAGAAGCGTGCTTATACAGCTAAAAAATTCAAAAAGAAGAAGCTTAATAAGAAGAAAACATACTATGTTTATGTAGTGGCAAACAGAAAAGAAGGCAAGAAAACTTATAAATCAAAAGCAGTTAACTGCTATTATTTATACTAAAAGTATTTGCCTGTAATGATTGCAGGTAGTAACAAAGGGATCGTCGTGGTGGCGGTCCCTTTATGATAAAAATATTCAATAAGATTATTGGTATTTTAAAAGAAATTGAGCAAAATATATTTAAGGCAGGAAGAGAAAATGTTAGAGAATTTAAAGAAACTTGTGTCATATTACAAACCTTATAAGAAAGTTTTTCTGGCAGATATGTTTTTTGCAATAATGGCATCATTTATAGCATTGCTAATACCGCTGGTGGTAAGATATGTTACGGCAAAAGTAATATATATGCCAGCAGAACAGGTTGTAAAAACAATGATTATCATAGCTATTGTTGTAGGAATTTTGATTTTGTTCCAGTGTTATTGTAATTATTACATTGCCAATTATGGTCACGTAATGGGTGCAAAAATCGAATATGACATGAGAGCAGAAATATTTGGACATTTTCAAAAATTATCTTTTTCATTTTATGACGATGAAAAAGTAGGACAGTTAATGTCAAGAATAACATCGGACCTTTTTGACATTACTGAATTATTACATCATGGCCCGGAAAACGTAACCATATCAGTAATAAAGATTATAGGAGCTTTGGCAATTCTTTTAAGCATAAATGTAAGACTTGCTCTTATAGCATTTTTATTAGTTCCATTTATGCTTGTTTACGCATATTTCTTTAATAAGAAAATGAAACAGGCGTTTAGAGTTAACAGAATCAAAATAGCGGAAATAAACGCACAAATAGAAGACAATCTTTCGGGAATAAGAGTGGTAAAATCTTTTGCCAATGAAGACTTGGAAAATAAAAAATTTAAAGTGGGAAACGATGCTTTCCTTGAAGCAAAAAAGAACAACTATAAGTATATGGGTGGATACAACTCAGGACTTACAGCTTTTACAACAATGATTAATCTTCTTGTTATAGTTTTAGGGGGATTAATGATAACTAAGGACATGATATCTGTAACAGACCTTGTTACATTTTTATTATATATAAATATTTTTACAGATCCTATTAAAACGTTAATTGATTTTACGGAACAGTTTCAGAATGGATATTCAGGATATGAAAGATTTCTACAGATTCTTTCAATTGAACCTGAAATTAAAGACAGTGAAAACGCAGTTTCAATAAACAATGTAAAGGGTGACATTAAACTTGATGATGTTTCATTTAAGTATAATGACAGCTCTCATAGAGTTTTGAAACATATTAATCTGGAAGTTAAGGCAGGCTCTTATGTGGCACTTGTAGGTTCATCAGGAGCAGGTAAGACTACACTTTGCAATCTTATTCCAAGATTTTATGAAGCCACAAGTGGAAAAATAACTATTGATGGAAAAGACATTAAAGACATAAAATTAAAAGATTTAAGAGATAATATAGGTATAGTGCAGCAGGATGTTTACCTTTTCGTGGGAACAGTATATGACAATATCAGATACGGTCGCCCTGATGCTACAAGGGAGGAAGTAATTGCAGCAGCAAAAGAAGCTAATGCGTATGATTTTATAATGTCACTTCCAAATGGCTTTGAAACAGATATAGGACAGAGAGGTATTAAGCTGTCAGGCGGACAGAAACAGCGAATTTCAATAGCAAGAGTATTTCTTAAGAATCCTCCAATATTGATTTTTGATGAAGCAACATCTGCACTTGATAACGAAAGTGAAAAGATAGTACAGGAATCAATGGAAAAACTGGCAAAGAACAGAACAACAATGGTAATTGCTCATAGATTGTCTACTATAAGAAATGCAGAAAAGATTCTAGTTTTAACAGACAAGGGAATAGAAGAACAGGGTACACATAAGGAATTAATGGACAAACATGGAATATACTATGATTTGTACAATGTGATTGAAAAATAAAAATGTCACATAAAAAGATAATGCACAATATCATTTAAAAGTGTACTATTAAACATATAGCAAAGAGACAAAATAATAGAATATTTAACGCGGATTTAACCAAACCCGGACAGAACATTTACATTGATATAGTAATATTGAAGAGACATATGATTGTAATGTTCTGCCGGGTTTTCTTTTATTATAATAAAACAAAAAATCAGGAGGTGCGGTTGTGATTAAAGTCGGAATACTTACAAGTGGTGGAGATTGTCAGGGATTAAACGGAGCAATGTATGGATTGGTTAAAGGATTAACTGAAACCAATAAGGATAAGGTTGAAATTTATGGGATTTTGGACGGTTACACAGGTCTTATTAATGGTGATTATAAGAAAATGAAGCCGGAAGAGTTTGAGAATATTTTAAATTTGGGAGGCTCCATCCTTGGAAATTCAAGACAACCATTTAAGAAGATTAATGAGCCTGATGAAAAAGGCAGAAACAAAGTAGAGGCAATGATTTCTAATTATAAAAAGATGGAACTTGATTGTCTTGTGGTTTTAGGAGGAAATGGTTCCCACAAAACAGCAAATCTTTTGTCAGAGAAGGGCTTAAACATTGTAACTTTTCCAAAAACTATAGATAATGACATTAACGGAACAGATATGACTTTCGGATTTCAGTCAGCCATTGATATTGCAACAAGAACTCTTGATGAGTTGCATACAACGGCAAAGTCACACGGAAGAATTATGATTGCTGAAATTATGGGAAATAAGGCAGGCTGGCTTACGTTATATTCAGGAATAGCAGGAAAGGCAGATGTAATCTTAATACCCGAAATTCCATATAATATTGAGAAAATAAGCCAATATATAAAAGATAAGCTTAAAAATGGCAGAAAGCATATTATTCTTGCAGTGGCAGAAGGAATTATTTCACAGGAAGAGACAAAGCTTTCAAAGAAAGAACTTAAGCAGAAAAGAGCACAAGATGGATATATTTCAGCAGGCTACCGTTTGGAGACTGAACTTAGTGAAAAAATTGACGGCGAAGTTAGAGTTGTTGTACCGGGCCATATTCAAAGAGGTGGTAATCCTTGTGCTTTTGATAGAGTTCTTACTTCAAGAATCGGTGTTAAAGGTGCAGAACTGATCCTTAATAAGCAATATGGAAGAATGGTGGCCGTACAAAGCAACAATATTACAAGTGTGCCATTAAGTACAGCGGTTGAAAAACCAAAACGTGTAGATCCAAATGATGAAATTATAAGACAGGTTAGAATGTTAGGCATATGCTTAGGAGATTAATAAGTAAACTCGGGTGGTTTAAAATGGAAATAAATAAGAAAAACGAAATAGACGTAACTGAAAATAATCCAATCATAGAGAAGAATAAAGTTCCTCAGCCGGAAATTAAAAGTGGGTTACAGGAAAAGAAAAAACTAAAGGCAGAAGGAACAAAAGCTGAAAATGTAAAAGAAGTTGTTAGAGGAAAGCACAAAGTTTTGCCTTGCTATGATAACAGGGAATTGTCATGGCTTAAATTTAATGAAAGAGTTTTAGATGAAGCCAGTGATGAAGATGTTCCGTTGTGTGAAAGATTAACTTTTGTAAGTATTTTTTCAACTAATCTTGACGAATTTTATAGAGTTAGAGTAGGCTCAATTTATGATCAGATGATTATTTCTGACAAAAAAAGAGAAAACAAAACTTATATGACATCAAGCGAGCAGTTAGAACATATTTTTAAAAGAACGAAGGAATTGTTAAAGAAGAAAGAGCATATATATAATGACTTAATGAAAAAAGTTAAGAATTATGGCGTGCAGATTGTAAATTTTGATAAACTTTCAAAAGAAGAAAAAGATGGAATGGAGAATTATTTTAAGAATAATGTTATGCCGTTATTATCTCCACAGGTAATTGGAAAGAAGCATCCATTCCCATTCCTAAATAATCAGGAAATATATGCTGTTGCACTTCTTGAGTCCAAAAACAATGATAAGATTTGCATTGTTCCTTGCAGAAGTAGTGTTTTTAACAGGCTTGTTCAAATAGTGCCGGGTAGTGGCAGATATATGCTTATTGAAGAACTTATACTTCATTATATGCCTATGATTTTTGAAAACTATACAGTAAAAAGCAAGTCTTTAATAAGAATTACAAGAAACGCAGACATTGATATTGATGAGATTTTTGCAGACGAAGACATTAGTTACAGAGAATCAATGGAAGAAATGATTAGAATGCGTACAAAGCTTTGCCCAATAAGAATGGAATATTCAAGAGTGTTAGATGAAAAGGTTATTAGAAGTCTTTGTAAAGAATTAAATCTTAAAAAAGAGCAGACTTTCCATCAGGAAACACCACTTGATTTTGATTTCGTATTTAAGATTCAGGATATGCTTAGAAACAGAAAAGAATTATTTTTTAAGAGAAGGATTCCACAGGTTTCTACAGCAATTGACAAAACACAATCTATGATTGATCAGATTGAAAAGAAAGACATTCTGTTAAGTTATCCTTTTGAAAGCATGACAAGTTTTATTAATCTTTTAAAGGAAGCTGCCGCAGATCCAAATGTTGCTTCAATAAAGATGACTCTTTATAGAGTTGCCAAAAACTCACAGGTAGTTGAGGCTTTAATTGACGCGGCCGAAAACGGAAAAGAAGTTGTGGTAATGGTTGAACTTAGAGCAAGATTTGATGAACAGAACAATATTGAGTGGTCAAGGAGAATGGAAGATGCAGGATGCAGAATTATTTACGGAATCGACCATACAAAAGTTCATTCAAAAATTTGTCTTATTTCATATAAGAAAGACAATCAGGTTAAGCATATTACACAGGTTGGAACAGGCAATTATAACGAGAAGACGTCAAAACTTTACACTGACTTGTCATTGATGACAGCTAACGAAGATATTGCTAAAGAAGTAGCAGAAGTCTTCAACAAAATATGTTTGGAACAGGTAGTTGAAGAAACAGAGCATCTTCTTGTATCACCTAAATGTATGCAGAGCAAAATAGTGGAGCTTATTGACAATGAAATCGAAAAAATAGCAGAAGGTAAGGAAGGATACATAGGATTTAAGTGCAACTCACTTACTGATAAAGTTATAATTAAAAAACTTATTGAAGCTTCTAACAAAGGTGTAAAGGTTGATATGGTTATAAGAGGAATTAGTTGTCTTATAGCCGGTGTTCCAGGATATACCGAAAACATAACAATAAAAAGTATAGTTGGAAGATATCTTGAACATTCAAGAATTTATATTTTCGGTAAGGAGCCTTTGGACAAAATATATATATCTTCAGCAGACTTAATGACAAGAAACACAGTCAGAAGAGTAGAAGTTGCTGCACCAATATACGATGAAGCAATAAAGAAACGTATAAGAGGTATGTTTAACATAATGCTTTCAGATAACGTAAAAGGAAGAAGAATGAAGCCTAATGGAAAATATTGCAAAGACGAAATCACAGGCGAAGCAATCAATTCACAGGAATACTTCTTTGAGGAAGCTTATGGAGAACATAAGGTAGAGAAATATTGAATGGTTAATTGATTTCCTGATAGCTTTTTCTTTGGAAGTAAGGTGATTCTTTGAAGATTTATCTTCTCTTTTTCCGTACAAAGTCGTCCGGGGCGGTGTCCACGCCACGGGGTCCAGTATACTTATGATTGTTGTAGGAATTACGTGTCATATGAAAGAAATATTGTGACACACGTAATTTATTGAAGAAATCTTTGATATTTTGCCTGCGATTACGTGTCATTTGAGGTAAATGCTGTGTCACACGTAATTCAATGAAGAAATCTAGAAAATTCGTCTACGATTACGTGTCATTTGAAGTAAATGCTGTGTCACACGTAATTCAATGAAGAAATCTAGAAAATTCGTCTGCGATTACGTGTCACATGAAGTAAATGCTGTATCACACGTAATTCCATGAAGAAATCTAGAAAATTTGTCTAAAGTTACGTGTCATATGAAAGAAATATTGTGACACACGTAATCAGAAGCAAAAAGCTTGCTATCACGTGAAAAATTACGTGTCAGCAAAAGAAATTATCATATGACAAGTAATTGAAAATGCAATTACGGATTGTGAGACAAAATCACCCCTGTAAAACGTAAAATATGTCAATTTTCTTCTCCAATAGCCACCGATTACGGAATCTAGCAACCGAAACACTATATAATCCGTAAATCATAGAAAAAAGCTTGTCTGTTCGTCACCGATTACGGAATCTAGCAACTGAAACGCGCTATATAATCTGTAAATGAAAGAAAAGGTTTGTCCCAATCACTGGTGATACAATACCGACACAATATTCTGACAACAAAAAACACAGGGCTGATTCACAGCCCTGTGCTATTGTCATTATATCTTGTTTTAATAATGGTTTTAATATATCCAAATATCAATATACTAATATATCAATATATCCAAATACCAAATATCAATATATCCAAACCTGAATTATTCAATTATTGTTCCGACTTTTCCACGGATTCCTTCTTTAGCTTTTGAAAGGTTTGTAATTATAGCCTTACGTCCCTTGCCGGCTAATACGAATGAAAGTGAAGCATCAATCTTAGGTAATGATGTTACAGGATCAAAGTGTCCTTCATCGATTAACTTCTGAGCTTCTTCAGCAGTAAGGTTCTTTAATTCCTCCTGTGTGCCGTTGTTGTCGATTGTAAGGTAATCGTTTGATGTAAGAATCATAAGAGCAGAAGCGTCTAACATGTCAGCTAACTTAGCTGCTGTGTAGTCTTTTTCAATAACTGCGCTGGCACCCTTTAAACCTGTACGCTGTTCAAGAACAGGAATTCCACCACCACCTGCTGCAATAACAAGCTGGTGAGCATCAACTAAAGCCTTGATAGCATCAATTTCATAAATATCAATAGGCTTAGGGCTGGCAATTATTCTTCTATAACCATCCTGATCCTCTTCGTATTCAACATAGTTACCTTTCTTCTTTTCGTTTTCAGCTTCTTCCTTAGTCATTAATCTGCCGATAACCTTAGAAGGAGCATTGAAAGCTCTATCGAAAGGATCAACACGAACCTGAGTGATAATAGTACTTACAGGTTTGTAAATTCCTCTGTGAAGCAATTCAGTACGAATAGCATTCTGAAGGTCAAAACCGATATATCCCTGACTCATTGCACCACAAATTGACATAGGAGCAACTGTTCTGTCAGGATCAAGTCTTGAATATTCAGTCATGGCTGTCTGAATCATACCAACCTGTGGTCCATTACTGTGAGTAATAATAACTTCATATTTTTCTTCTACTAAATCAGCAATAGCCTTTGCTGCTGCCTTTACACGTTCCTGCTGCTTAGGAAATGATTCACTGAAAGCATTTCTTCCTAAAGCAACAACTACTTTTTTATTCTCCATAATACTGTCTCCTTAAACGTAAAAACTATAAAATTATTTTAAGATAAATTAGCACAAAATGCAATATTATTAGTCAAGTTGGTCAGATAAAATCTCCCATTGATCCATAAGTTCATCTAATCGTTCACTTATTTCATTCTGTTCTTTGCTAATTTCGTTAAGTTTTGCGGAATTAGTGGAAACAGCAGGATCTGCTAATAACTCATCCAGTTCATTTAATCTGTCTTCTTTTTCTTTAATTTCTTTTTCGACTTTTGAAATATCATTTTTCAATTTCCTAGTCCTTGCGGCTTCAGCCTTCCTTTCTAAATAATCCTGCTTGCCGGAAGAAGTAGAAGTAACTTTTTTCTCCTTTTCAATGGCAGGCGCATATGTTTTAGTTAACTCTTCGCATTTTTCTTCGTAATAATCGTAGTTGCCAAGATAGTTAATTATTTTAGTATTTGTAAGTTCAAGAATTCTTGAAGCAGTCTGGTTAATAAAATAACGGTCATGAGATACATAGAAAACAGTTCCGGTATAATTATTAATGGCATTTTCAAGAATTTCTTTAGATGTCATATCCAAATGGTTAGTAGGTTCGTCAAGGATAATAAGATTAGCCTCTGAAAGCATAAGCTTAGCAAGAGAAAGACGACCTTTTTCGCCTCCGCTTAAATCCTTTACAAGTTTGAAAACATCATCTCCGGTAAACATAAAAGCAGCAAGAGTATTTCTAATCTTAGTATTAGTCATATCAGGGTAAGCATCAGCAATTTCCTCGAATAGAGTGTTAGAATCTTCAAGGTTGTGATGTTCCTGATCATAATATCCTATATGAACGTTAGTGCCAAGCTTTACAGTTCCGGCATCTGCACTGATAATATCATTAATAATCTTAAGAATAGTAGTTTTTCCTGTTCCGTTATCGCCAATTAAGGCAACGTGTTCACCACGTTTGATTTCAAAACTAATATCAGAAAAAAGATGAAGATTATCAAATGATTTTGAAAGTCCTTCAACTGTCAAAACATCATTACCGCTTATACAGTCAGGTTCTAACTTAATATTCATTACATCTTTTAATTCTTCAGGTTTATCAATTCGTTCCATATTGGCAAGAGCTTTTTCACGGCTTTCAGCACGCTTATAGAACTTTTCCTGCTTATAAGAACGAAGCTTTGCAATAACCTCTTCCTGGTGCTTGATTTCACTTTGCTGTTTCAGGTAAAGATTCAGCTGTGCCTGACGTAATTGTTTTTTCTTAACCGAAAAATCAGAGTAGTTGCCATCATAAACGTGGCAGTGTGTATTTTCAATTTCAATTACCTTAGTAACTATTTTGTCGAGAAAATATCTGTCGTGGGCAATTATGAGAACTGCACCATTATAGTTAGATAAATATGTTTCAAGCCACTTGATTGAAGTAAGGTCTAAGTGGTTGGTAGGTTCATCAAGCATAATAATGTCAGGCTTTTCAAGAAGAAGCTTGCAAAGGGCAACTCTTGTTTTCTGACCCCCGGAAAGAGTGCCAACCTCTCTGTTAAAGTCATCCTCAGTAAAACCTAAGCCTTTAATAACACCTTCGATTTCACTTTTGTATGAATAACCATTAAGTAATTGAAAGCGATGTTCCAAATTAGTGTAATTTTCCATAAGTTTGTGAAGTTCATCACCTGAAACACCGGACATTGCCTTTTCATATTCAACAAGTTTCTTTTCCATATTTATAATATCAGCCTTAACAGATTTTACTTCATCATAGATTGAATTGTGTGAAGCAAGATCTTGGTACTGAGCAAGATATCCTATAGTCTTGTTTTTACCAAGGGTGATTGTACCGTTATCAGCACTAAGTTCACCCATTATAATTTTCATAATAGTAGATTTGCCTGCTCCGTTATTACCGACAATGGCAGCTTTCTCACCATCGTTTACGAAAAAAGAGCAGTCGTCCAAAATTGTATCTACACCGTAAGATTTAGATATATGATTACATGATAATATCATGATAAATCCTCCTAAAGTATTTGTGTTTGCTAACAGTGAACAGTTTACCATAAAAAGACAAAATTTTAAACATATTAGAATGACAAATATTTGACAATCTTTAGGCTAATAACTATAATTGAAACTATATATTGTAGTCTGGGGATAGTGTCGGATTACAAGCACTTAAGCAAGGAGAATAATTAATGAACAAAATATCAAAGGCGGTGGTTACAAGGCTGCCCCGATATTATAGATATTTAGATGAGTTGCGCCAGCAGAATGTGGAGCGTATATCTTCTAAGGAACTGAGTAAACTTATGAATGTAACTGCTTCTCAGATTCGACAGGATTTAAACAATTTTGGCGGTTTTGGGCAGCAGGGATACGGATATAATGTACAGTATCTATATGATGAAATCGGAAAACTTTTAGGACTTGATGTAAAGCACAAGATGATAATAGTTGGAGCGGGAAATCTTGGTCAGGCTATTGCAAACTACGGTAATTTTAGAAACAGAGGATTTGAAATTGCTGCATTGTTTGACAAGAATCCTGATTTAATAGGAAAGAAGACAGCTCACGGTCAGATTTTGGATATTGCAGATATTTATGATTATGTAAAAAAACATAACGTGGAAATTGTTGCATTAACATTGCCAAAGGGACCGGCTAAAAAGATAGCACAAAAGCTTGTAGAGTGTGGAGTAAAGGCTTTTTGGAACTTTGCACATACAGATTTAAGTTTTTCAGACGATATTATAGTAGAAAATGTTCACTTATCAGAAAGTTTAATGAAGCTTACATATAGAATTTCAGAAAAGAACGATTCTAAGGAGTAATATATGAAAAATATTGTTACAGGTACAGATATGAAAAAGGTAGACAGTTATACCATTAATACAATTGGAATACCGTCATTGGTTTTAATGGAAAGGGCTGCACTGAGTGTGGCAGAGATTGTCTGCAAAAACCAGTTAAAGGATAAGAAAATACTTGTGGTAGCAGGTGTTGGAAACAATGGGGCAGATGGTGTTGCAATCTGTCGAATATTACATTTAAAAGGTTACAACACAGAGTTGTACATTTTAGGTGACATATCAAAAGCCAGTACAGAATTTAAACAGCAGCTTTCCATTGCACATAATATTGGAATTAACATAGTTGGTGATTATAACGATGCAGATGTTATTATTGACAGTATTTTTGGAGTAGGTTTATCCCGTAATGTGGAAGGTGTATATAAAGATGTTATTTCAAAAATCAATAAGGGAAGGAACTTTGTATATTCAGTTGATATTCCGTCAGGTGTTAGTGCGGACACAGGTAAAATCTGTGGCGTTGCAGTAAAGGCTAATTGCACTGTAACTTTTGGAAGTTATAAAATTGGTACTGTTTTATATCCTGGAGCAGAATATTGCGGTCAGGTTGTTGTGGCAGATATCGGATTTCCTCAGGAAGCCTATGAACAGATAGAAGAGCAGGTTAAAACTGCAACATTAGAGGATTTTAATTTTATTCCACCAAGACCTAATTATTCTAATAAAGGCACATATGGCAAGATTTTGATTATCGCAGGAAGTAAGGATATTTCCGGTGCGGCGGTTCTTTGTGCTGAAGCGGCATTTAGAGTTGGGGCAGGATTAGTTCGTGTATTTACTGCAGAACAGAACAGACAGATTATTCAAAGATTACTTCCGGAAGCAATGGTGAATACTTATGATGTACATCAATTTAATATGAAATCATTGGAAGCATGCCTTAAGTTGTGTGATGTTGTTGCCATTGGACCGGGAATTGGAACAGGCGTAATTCAAAAGAACATGATTGAAAAAGTTCTTGAATATAATTTGCCAACAGTTATAGATGCAGATGGGATTAACAATATTTCAGAAGACGAAAGATTGAAAAAGAAGTTACACAAGAATGTTGTAATTACACCTCATTTGGGAGAAATGAGCAGATTTTTAAATATTCCGGTTGAGGAGATTGCTTCTAATCTGATTAAATATGGAAGAGAAGTTAATTATAAATATAACATTAACTGTATTTTAAAGGATGCAAGAACAGTTATTACAACGGAACAGGAGACTTTCGTTAATCTGTCAGGTAACAGTGGAATGGCTACAGCAGGTTCAGGCGATGTTTTAACAGGGATAGTTGCGGCGCTTATAGGCATAGGTGTTGAATTTAATAACGCAACTGTTTTAGCACCATATATTCACGGATTGGCGGGGGATAAAGCCATGGAATATGTGTCAAAGACATCAATGATGGCAACAGATATTATTGAAGGAATAAAGATTTTATTTAAAGGAATGAGATAATGAAAGATATAGAAAAATACTTTAGAGTATATGCTGAAGTAAATTTAGATGCAATAATTAAAAACATAGAAATGATGAGAGAAAAAATTAAACCTGAAACAGGAATTGTAGGAGTTATTAAGACAGATGGATATGGTCATGGAGCTGTACCCATTGCAAAAGCACTTGAAAATGAATGCGTTGGTTATGCAGTAGCAACAGCTTGGGAAGGACACAATCTTAGAAGACACGGCATTGATAAGCCGTTGTACATACTGGGAGTTGTTCCTGAAAACCTGTGCGATTTAGTAATTAACGAAGAAATGTTACCACCTATATTTACATATAAGATGGCTAAAGCTTTTTCAAATCACGCAGTTAAGTTAAACAAAACAGTTAAATTTAACATTGCAGTTGACACGGGAATGAGCAGAATCGGTTATATTCCAAGTGAAGAAGCAGTAAATGAGGTCGTAGAAATAAGCAAGCTTCCAAATGTGGAGATTGAATCCGCATTTACTCATTTTGCAAAGGCTGATTATGTCGATAAATCTTTTGCTGAAAAGCAGTTTAAGGAATATAATGATTTTATTGCCAAGGTAGAAGCAAAAGGTGTTAAAATACCAATTCATCAGTGTGCAAACAGTGCAGCTATGATGGAAATGCCTGAAACTTCCCTTACAATTTCAAGAGCAGGAATCTCAATGTATGGTTTGTATCCATCAGAAGAGATGGATAAGGATAATATGAAATTAATACCTGCAATGTCTATATACAGTCATGTTGTATATGTTAAGAATATTGAAAAAGGCAGAGGCGTAAGTTATGGTCAGACATTTGTGGCAGATAAGCCGATGACAATAGCAACTATTCCTGTTGGATACGGAGACGGATATCCACGAAACTTAAGCAATAAAGGCTATGTTCTAATTAATGGTAAGAAATGCAACATTCTTGGAAGAGTTTGCATGGACCAGTTTATGGTTGATGTAACAGGTATGGACGTTAAGGAAGGGGACAAGGTTACTCTTGCAGGAAAAGATGGTTCAGAGGAAATATTAATTGATGATTTGGCAACGTTAGCCGGAACATTTAATTATGAGTTTGTCTGTGACCTTGGAAAAAGAGTGCCAAGAGTATTTGTTAAAGATGGCAAAATAGTTGGCACAAAGGACTACTTTGAAGATGATTATGAAGTAGAAATATAATTTTTTATTATATTTTGAATACACATTACAAAAATTGGAATACTTATATATAAATAAACAATTTTTGGAGTGTGAAATGGTTATTAGACGAGGGGATATATATTATGCAGATCTGCGACCTGTTGTAGGCTCTGAGCAGGGAGGAATAAGACCTGTTCTGGTTATTCAAAACGATACGGGAAACAGGCACAGTCCAACAGTAATTGTTGCGGCAATCACATCAAAAATGACTAAGGCTAAACTGCCGACTCATGTAAAAATAGACTGTGACAAATGCAATATTATAAAAGATTCAATTATTTTATTGGAGCAGTTAAGAACAATCGACAAGAAGCGATTGAAAGATAAGGTTTGTCATTTAGACAGCGAAATGCTTAAAATAGTGGACAAAGCATTATTAATTAGTTTGGAATTAGATACATAAGCTTAGTTGACTATTAATATATAAAATGTTAAAATTTCTAGTGGTTTAAATTAGAAATAGAAATAAAGAAGATTACGGAAGAGAGGATTAATATGTCAGGACATTCAAAATTTGCGAATATTAAACATAAGAAAGAAAAGAATGATGCAGCAAAAGGTAAGATGTTTACAATCATCGGAAAAGAAATCGCTGTAGCAGTTAAGGAAGGCGGAGCAGATCCAAATAATAACAGCAAGCTTCGTGATGTTATTGCAAAGGCAAAAGCAAACAACATGCCTAATGACACAATTGAAAGAGGAATTAAGAAAGCAGCAGGAAATGCAAGTGCAATTAACTATGAAACAGTAAGATATGAAGGATATGGTCCTAATGGTATTGCAATTATTGTTGATGCACTTACAGACAACAGAAACAGAACAGCAGCTAATGTTAGAAACTGTTTCACAAAAGGTGGTGGAAATGTAGGAACACAGGGTTGTGTAGCATATATGTTCGACGAAAAGGGACAGATTATCATTGATAAGGAAGAATGTGATATGGATCCTGATGAACTTATGATGACTGCAATTGATGCAGGAGCTGAAGATTTCCAGGACGAAGAAGACAGCTATGAAGTTATTACAGATCCTAACGAATTTAGCGTAGTAAGAGAAGCATTAGAAGCAGCTGGAGTCGCTATGGCACAAGCTGAAGTTACAATGATTCCACAGAACTATGTTGAATTAACAGATGATGAAGCAATTAAGAAGATGAACATTATTATTGACAGACTTGATGAAGATGAAGATGTTCAGCAGGTATATCATAACTGGGATGAATAATATTAGAAATATTTACATATAAAAAAAGATGGTTTCAAGCGTCAAAGAAAATAAAGTTTGGAACCATTTTTTTATTACAAAGATTGAAATTAGTATATAAAAGAAGCTATAGGGATAGGTAACCTATAGCTTCAGAGGACTAGAAGAATAGTCAAGAGAGTTAATAAAGGCTATTCTTCATATAGTGTATGAAAAATCTGTTCTGTAAGTTCATCTATTAAAGGTTCGTCAGCATTTTCAAATTCCATCATAAGAGCCTTCTTAATACGTTCAGCTCTTGAAAAGAAAAGAATTTCATCAGGCTGGCTTAAGTCAAGTCCCTGATCTAAATCGCTAATTTTCAAATTATCATTAGCCCAGGTATTAATGCTGTCAATAAGTTTATCCTCTTCAGCAGCTTCAATCTTAACCTGCTTAGCATGCATAAAAGAAACAATTCCGGCTATTACAAAAATAATAAAAACACCACCCATTACAGAGTAGAACAACCATGAAGTTTCTGCACTGATTGGAAGAACAATAACCTTGGCAATAATTAAAGCCATAAGAACAAGTCCAACTCCTCCAACAATAAGCATTGTTGCAGCAGAAGATTTAATGTCTTCATATTTGTCTGAAAGTTTCACATAGCTGTTGACCTTATCAGTTGAAAAAACATCAATGTCAGGAACGTACTGTGATTCTTTATTATCTGTTGTTCCGTTATAATCTTCATTAGTTAAATTATTATCTAAATTATCATTTTCAGAAGCTGTTTCAGCTTCATTTAAAATATTATTATTATCAGCCATATTAATTCTCCGTTCTGTAAATATCTTATAAAACAAGTATAAACTAAAACTAAATTTATAACAAGTAAATAACTGATTTTGATAAAAATAAACAGTCAATAAAATAAAAAAGTCTGCGAGTAGTTAATTGATAAAAAATAAGAATACACCGAGCAAAGAAAACATGGGAGGAGAAAATGAAAAAATATTAATGGATTGTATTTTAAAATGTATAATACCCGGACAAAACATTATAGTTAAATAAAATGATAAAAGAGGAACTCCGCTGTGGGTTCCTTTTTATATAAAGAGGTGAACAAATTGTGAAAATGCCCTTGAATGAGCAGTAAACATATATTAAAATCATAGTATGTTATTTTACGAAGGAGGAAAATAGATGAGAATTAAAAAACTATTAAAAAGGCAGGTGCAGTTGCACTTGCAGTAGCAATGGTTATCGGAATGATTCCTGCATGGTCTTCACAGGCAGTTGCAGAAACAGCTAAGAAACCATATGAGGCTATATTAGAACCTGATATAGCATATGACGAGCTTTACAAAGCAATTGGTAATCAATTTTATGTGTATAAAAATGGTGTGTATGGTGTAATAGGAGAAGAGGGAAAAGAAGTTATACCTCTAAATTGTTTGCAGATTTTGGAAGTTAATGAGGACAGATACTTAGTACAAGCAAAAGATAAATCATGGAGCATTCTTGATACTAAAGGAAACCCTATTGCAACAATACAGAAGAAGTACGATAACATAAATGTATCTAAAAACCTTTATGCATCAATGGATGGTGAAGATGATGGTGACATTTTAGATGAAAATGGAAATCTAATAAGTCATTACTACGAAGATGAGTCTAAATTATATACCGGAACAGTTGAATATGATGAGTTAACATTGTTAGAAGATGGAGAACATTTTATTGCTTCAAATGATGTAGTTATATCAGGAAATGAAGATGAAGCACATTTATATTTAATTAAACTTAATGGAGATGTTGTTAAGGATTTAGGTATTTGTGTCGGTCAGTGGAATAATATAGAAGGAAAGAATCTTGTCACATATTATAACCAGGTTGAAGATGAGTACGGTAATTATAATAATGTTGGCGGTTGCATTAATATGGATGGTAAGGTTATTACTTCTGACGGATACGATGTAAAATCTTTTAAAGTTACAGAGCTAGGAATTGAAATGCACAATGAAAGTGAATATGTAAGATACAATGCGTCAACGTTTGAAAAAGAATGTACGGTAGAATTTACATCTGACAATGAGAATGAAGAATGTACTAGCGTTTTTGAAACAGATGCTGGAATATACTATAATATGAATCATTCAAAATGGTATTGTGTTGACAAGAATACACTAACTAAAAAGGAAGCCTCTATAACTGACTCAATATCTAATCTTTTTGATATTGGCAATGGAAAAATAATTGGAATTGATGATGTAGATGATGAAAGCTATGAAGAAAGTCATAATGCAGCAGTATATATTTTGGATTCAAATTTAAATGAACTTAAGAAATTTGAATACAAAAATGTTACTCATTTGTATATGGGGGGAGATGATAAAGTTGGAAAATTATTTGAAGTGGGCTATTATACAGAGGAAAGAAATAATGCGCCATATGTAGATTTAATAAACGCAGAAACAGGTGAAAAAGTATTAGTGAAATATGATGATACTAAAATTCAGGATAATACTTCTGAAAAGATTAATTATTATGTGGTGGCAAAAAAGAATGAAAAGCTGTATTTAATAAATGCTACTAATGGTAACGTTATTTCAGAATTAGGAGAAGGTTCCTACGGTTATGGAGATAAATATGGCAAATTTATTTTTGTTACTGTTTTTTCAGGTGATGATTATCAGTATTATGTTTACAATAATGAAGGCAAAAAATTGGTTGCATTAGAAGAAGAGGAGGACCTTTATAAATTTGATGATGATAGCAATTATCTATTAATATCAAATAATGGGAAAAATCCTTCAGAGCATAGAATAATTGATTTTGATGGTAATGTTCTTCTTGAAGGAACAGATTATACCACAGATATAAGCTATAAAGATGGCGAAAATGCAATCATGCATAAAGTTGCATTAAGAAATGAAGACGAAAGTTGGAAATTATTTAATGGCGAAAATGGCACTATATGTGATGTGGGAAATTATGATTATTTACAAATTTCAGAAAATATAGTATCGTGTCATAATATCTTAAGCATTTATGATGAAACTGAATGTGAAGTTAGATCAAGTATTGATGGAACAATGATTTTGACTAAAGATCAGATTGATGAAATTGAACTTTGGAATATGTACGATGACAATAGATGCCCTGCAAAAATTAATGGCAAATGGGGAATTTATAAATTCAATCCATGGACAGCAGAGGACGCAAAGAATAATCCACCGGAAACAACACCGGGCGTAACAGAACCTACAACTCCGGAAGAGCCAACAACACCGGGCGTAACAGAACCTACAACTCCGGAAGAGTCAACAACACCGGGCGTAACAGGACCTACAACTCCGGCACAGCCAACAACACCTGGCGTAACAGGGCCTACAACTCCGGTACGGCCAACAACACCTGGAGTAACAAAACCAACAACACCATCAACTCAGCCGACTACTAAACCGGAAAATGGTACAACAACTGTAGATAATAGCGGTGTAAAACCGTCAGCACCGGCAAAGGCAACTGTAGGTAAGGTTAAAGCAGGAAAGAAGAAAGCTACAATTTCTGTTAAGAAAGTGAAAGGTGCTAAGGGATATCTTGTTCAGTATGCAACAAACAAAAAGTTCAAAGGTGCAAAGAGTAAATATATTACAAAGACAAACCAGGTATTTAAGAAATTAAAATCAAAGAAGACTTATTACTTTAGAGCAAAGGCATATACAGTTGTTAATGGAAAGAAAGTTCTTTCAAAGAAGTGGAGTGCTGTAAAGAAGGTAAAGGTTAAATAGTAAGGATAAATTGTAAAGATTTAAAGTTCTTTCAAATTAAAATGTAGCTTGAAATCAATAAGGTTCAAATTTATTTAGAATTAGAAAGTAACTTGAAATTAATAAGATTTATTATAAGAATTAACTAAGGAATGGACTAATGAAGATAACAGTTTTAACAGTTGGAAAAATTAAAGAAAAGTTTTACACAGCAGCCATTGATGAGTATTCAAAGCGATTATCAAGATACTGTAAACTTAATATTATTCAGGTGGCAGACGAGAAGACCATCGAGAATAGTACTGAGAAAGAGATGGATATTATAAAAGCTAAGGAAGGCGAGAGAATTCTCAAAAATATTCCCGATGATGCTTTTGTAATAACATTGGAAATCAATGGCAAGATGCTTGATTCAGAAGAACTTGCCGACAAAATTAACAAGTTGGGAATAATGGGCGAAAGCCATATTGTGTTTGTAATCGGTGGTTCCTTAGGATTGCATCAGGACGTTTCAAAGAGAGCAAACTTTAAACTTAGCTTTTCTAAGATGACTTTTCCACACCAGTTAATGAGAGTTATTTTGTTAGAGCAGATTTATAGAAGTTATAGAATAATAAATAACGAACCTTATCACAAATAAGAAACTAAATAATAATGCCGTTGCTTCGAAATTAGATTAGTCTATAGGATTTAGGCAACGGACCAAAAGGTATAATCCCTACAGATTTAGAAAAAACTAAATCTGTAGGGATTTTTGCTGTAGAGATATTAAAGAATATGGTAAAAATTTTTAATTGAGAAGCTAGAAGTATAACAAACTAGTTGGGAAATTTTATCAAAAACAGTGCTTGCAATATTCCTAAAGTTAGAATATTATAATAATAGTTAGAAATAACTAACCAAGAATAAATCATTTTGAACCGGATTTATAGGGGGAGGTGTAGTAGCCTCTTCCGTATAAGTCTAAAGGAGGATGCTTATGAGCAGAAATAATGTTTTGGAAAAGTACATAATTGATTTATGCTCACCTACATTGGCATCACTTAAAACAGCAAGTTTAATTAATTGTTACTTCATAAATGAAAAACAACTTGAAAAAGACATGGCAGAATTAAATCTTTTGCTTAACGGCAAAGGAATAAAAATCCAAACTCTTCGTAAAAGTAAAAAATCAGTCCTTATTTATGTATATAGAATAGATATGTTGGCGAAGGATTTAATGAAGCCGGGGGTTAAAGAGGTGTTGACCTATTACGGGTACGACAGTACAGAGCCTGAGAAGGCTATTGAAAAACTTAAAATGAGATTAAGTGAAACTACAGAGTTCCCTCACGAAATTGGATTGTTCTTAGGATATCCGGTGGGGGACGTTGTAGGATTCATAAAAAACAAGGGAAAAAATTTTAAGTGCTGTGGATGTTGGAAAGTTTATTGCGACCACTGTGAAGCTGAGCGTAGATTTGAACTTTTCAATAAATGTACAAGAATTTACATGGAACAGTGGAAAGCCGGCAAGAGCGTTTTAAAACTTACGGTAGCATAAAATAGTTATATATTAGGACTTTGAAAGAAAATATATAATAAATGTTATATATGAAATAAATTGTATGGAAAATCATTACATATTAGAGACTTAAAAATATATAATAAACGTTATATATAATAAAAAATGAAAATAATAAAAAAGTCCATATACATATAAATCATTTCAATACAGGAAAGGAAGACAAAAATGAGTAAGGTAGCAGTAGTTTTTTGGAGTGGAACAGGAAATACAGGAATTATGGCAACTAAGGTTGCAGAAGGAGTAACAGAAGCAGGCGGAGAAGCAACAATTCTTCCTGCAAACCAGTTTAACGCAGAAATGATGGATTCATATGATGCCATTGCATTTGGTTGTCCTTCAATGGGAGCTGAACAGCTTGAAGAAAGTGAATTTGAACCAATGTTTATGGAATGTGAACCTAAGTTAAAAGGCAAAAAGATTGCTTTATTCGGTTCTTACGGATGGGGTGATGGTGAATGGATGCGTACATGGGAAGAAACATGTATCGGTGATGGAGCCGTTATGGCGTGTGATTTCGTAATCTGTCAGGAAACACCTGATGAAGAAGCAGAAAGTGAATGCAAAAACTTAGGCAAAGCTCTAATTTAGATTTAATAAATGATCTTTCACAGGCACTTGAAACTATATAGAAGTATATAATTACAGCGGCAAAAATCTTGTTGTGTAATATATATAAACTGTACAAAAGGGAGACTTGCATAAGACTTAAGTTTTATGCAAGTCTCCTTTTTGTTTAAAGTTTATTTATTTAAGATTTCATCAACTAATGCATTAACATTATCCATATCAGCATCCTTTAATGTAGACTTGATTGTTACTGTGTTATCGCATATTGTAATATTTTTCATGTTTTCAACAAATCCTTTCATAGCTCTTGCAGCACATGGAGCCCATGAACCGTTTTCTACGAGCCCTACAGTTCTGTTCTGGTAAGCCTTGTGTGAAAGTCTGTTAAGAAAGTCTTCCATAGGTGGAAAAACACCACCATCATATGAAGAAGCAGCAATAATAAGTTTGCTATATCTGAAAGCATCTTCAATGGCCTCAGCCATATCATCTCTTGTTAAGTCAGTAATGGCAACTTTAGGAGCACCTTTTTCCTCTAAAGTTTTTGCAATTAATTTGGCAGCTTTTTCAGTGTTGCCGTGAATTGAAGCATATGCAACAAGAACGCCTTCATCCTCAGGCTGATAGCTGCTCCAAGTGTTATATTTATCAATGTAATATTCAAGATTCTCTTTAAGAATTGGTCCGTGAAGAGGGCAAATCGTCTTGATATCAAGATTTGCAGCTTTCTTTAAAAGAGTTTGAACAGGAGCACCGTATTTACCAACTATGTTAAAGTAATATCTTCTAGCCTCACAAGCCCAATCTTCATCAGCAGAAAGAGCACCAAACTTACCAAATCCGTCTGCACTGAAAAGTATCTTTTCTTTTTCTTCATATTCCACCATTACTTCAGGCCAGTGAACCATAGGAGCCATAATAAAAGTAAGTTTATGCTCACCAAGTTCAAGTGTGTCGCCTTCTTTAACAGTAATGCAAATATCATCTAAGTTATCAATTTCAAAAAACTGTGGCATCATTGCTTTAGCTTTTATACTTAAAACCAACTTAGCTGTAGGATATTTTTCAACAAAATTCTGAATATTTGCAGCGTGGTCAGGTTCAAGATGGGAAACAACAAGGTAATCAGGTGTTTTTCCATCTAATGCCTTATTAAGATTATCAAACCATTCGTCTGTCTTTCTCTGGTCAACAGTGTCCATAACAGCAATTTTTTCATCCATAATAATGTACGAATTGTATGAAACCCCGTTAGGAACAATATACTGGCTCTCGAAAAGATCTAAAGTAGTATCATCTGCACCAATGTATTTAATAGAATCTGAAATATATGTATCGCTCATATGTGCCTCCTAAAAATTATATAAGTGGGACAAAAATTGCCCCCTGCGTACTACAGTATAAATAGTAATATAATATGGAAAAATATACAAGAACTTGACAAAATTAAGTAAAAGATTTAGAGTACTAATATAATACCTACCAAATAAGTAGGAAAAGTACAAATTACATTAAAATCATAAAAATCGGGAAAAGAAATTATAAAAGAGAAAAGGAAGAGAAAAATGAATTTATCAAAGAAAAGCAGATACGGATTAACAGCCTTAATAGATTTATCAATTCATTCTACAAAAGGTCATGTTTCATTAATAAGCATTGCAGAAAGAAACGGAATTTCACCACAGTATTTGGAACATATTTTTGCCTCATTAAGACGTGCAGGAATTATTAAGAGTATAAAAGGTGCTCAGGGCGGATATTTACTTGGGGACAGCCCTTCACGAATTACAGTGGCATCAATTATCGAAGCTTTAGATGGTGCATACAGAATTGAGAGAGAAGAAGTATCAGAAAGCGAAAATCCGAGAATTGCCTTAACAATTCAGAACTTAATTATTGACAAAATCAATGACAGACTGGATGAAGTACTTGAAAACACCACTTTGGCAGACTTAGAAAGCAGCTACAAAGATTATGACGAATACAATCAGGGAATGTACTACATTTAATACATTATTTCTATTAAAAGTGTTGTAATTTTTGAAATATGCTTTAAAATTAACAGAGAATAAAAAAGAAAAAAGAGAGAGTAGAAGTTATGCCAGTATTTGATTTTAACAATGCACCTGAGGAGAAAAAAGAAGTTGTATGTACATATACAACATTTAGCTCTAATGAGAAAACAACTTCAGCAGAGAAGCCAATATTAGTATTGGACAATAAGAAAAGACAGTGGAAACATCACTCAAGCGGTAAGTTCACTAATCCTACAAAAGCTACAACTTTTGAGTTTGAAGAGGAAGACGGAACAGTTACAGCAGATATTTTAAAAATAGATTCACGTTTTGTAAGTTTATTAAAGTGGCTAGGTGAAAACCATATTAATGTAAGACTTTCAGGTGAGAATACAGAGAATGGTTATGCTGTTTACAAAATCAGGGAAACAGCAGCAGGGGGAGTTACAAAGCTTTCAGCAGAAGACGGATTCCTTCAGTTTATGATCGAAAGACTTCTTGCAAGCAATCCTCCTATTGAAGAAGAATTAGACGAGGATCAGGAAGAAGAAGGGGACAGCATGAAGCTTACAAGTATTCAGAGTATTACTGACTTTATGAACTGCGCCGGAAGAACTTTACCTGATAATATCAGACTTTGGGCAAGAAGAAACTTAGCAGTTGCCCGTTCAAATGAAGTTTCACAGGAAGAAAGACATCACGCACAGAGAGCACTTTCAATTATGATGAACATTCAGTGGAAAAATAATTATTTTGAAGCTATTGATCCTGTGGAAGCAAGAAAAATATTAGACGAAGAATTATATGGTATGGAACGGGTAAAACAGCGTATTATGGAAACAATTATCCAGATTAACCGTACACATACACTTCCTGCATACGGACTTTTACTTATCGGACCTGCAGGAACAGGAAAATCACAGATAGCTTATGCGGTTGCAAGGATATTAAAACTTCCTTGGACAACACTTGATATGAGTTCAATCAACGACCCTGAACAGTTAACAGGTAGCTCACGTATTTACTCAAACGCCAAACCGGGAATTATAATGGATGCCTTCTCAATGGCAGGCGAGTCTAACCTTGTATTTATCATAAACGAATTAGACAAAGCAGCATCAGGAAAGGGTAATGGTAATCCGGCAGACGTGTTATTAACACTTCTTGACAATCTTGGCTTTACAGACAACTATATGGAATGTATGATTCCAACAGTTGGTGTTTACCCAATTGCAACAGCTAACGAGAAAGACCAGATAAGCGCGCCATTAATGTCGAGATTTGCAGTAGTAGACATTCCTGACTACACAATCGAAGAAAAGAAAATTATCTTTTCAAAATTTGCACTTCCAAAGGTATTAAAGAGAATGAGCCTAAAAGAAGACGAATGTGTAATGACAGAAGAAGCACTTGATGCAGTAATGGAAATATACAAAAACACAAGCGGAATAAGAGATTTAGAACAGGCAGCCGAACATCTGGCAGCTAACGCATTATACCAAATCGAAGTAAACAATCTTAAAAAAGTAGAATTTAACGGCGAAATGGTAAAAGAGCTCTTAGTCTAAGATTTTAATGGCAAAACGGAAAATTTTTTAAGTTAAAATTTTAGAGCAAAAATCAATAAAATTTATAAAAAAAGAACAACCAACTCTAAAGAAAGTGCTTTGAGGCCGTCGGTTCTTAGAAGATAGGGCAGTGAAACTGTCATAGATTCTTAGTACCGCTACGAGCCGAGAGCAGCGGAAGCGTGCTTTCGTTGAGTTGGTTGTTCTTTTTTGTGGAAAAGTTAATCCCTATTAGGACTAAAATACATTACTCCGTTTTTGAGTTTTTTGCCTTTAAGGCTGTACAATTCGCTTACTGTTACCAGTTCGGAACCTCTCTTTTTAAGTGTTGGCAACGCCTTTATAAATCCGTCTACTGATGTCTGGTGTATATCATGTAGAAGTACGATATCCCAAGCTTTTGTTTCTTTTAGGATTGTACTTGATACGTAGTTTACGTTTCTGTATTTCCAGTCAAGTGTGTCTACTGACCAGTATATCATTGGTACGCCTGCGTACTTTCCTGTTGTTTTATTATAGCTTCCATATGGTGGACGAAGTAGCGTAGGTGTTGTACCGATTACACTTTTTACTACTTTATTTGTTGAACCAAGTTCTTTTTTGATTTGTGGCACTGATAAAGTTTTCAGGTTGCTGTGATTGTATGTATGGCTACCTATTTCCATATGAAGTTTATATTCATTCTTTAATTGTGTCTTATGTGAGTTTACACATGAGCCAACTACGAAGAATGTTGCTTTTGCATTGTTCTTGTTTAAAGCTTTAAGAAGCTTGTCTGTGTAGATTCCCGGACCGTCATCGAAAGTGAAGGCAACGTATTTTGTCTTTGCAACGGTAACTTTACATTTTACGGTTTTGCCTGTGATTTTTGATTTTAAAGTTATGTATGCCTTTCCGTTTGATTTTCCTTTTACTACACCTTTCTGGGAAACAGTAGCAACTTTTTTGTTTGACGTTTTCCAGATTAAAGGTTCGTTAACTCCTTTTTTACGCTTCTTGTATTTTACGTAAGAAGTAAGAGTTCTTTTGTCGCCCTTATTTAAACGAATAGCTTTCTTGTCTAATGAAATAGATTTTACTTTGTTGTAAATCTTTGTTGTTTCTTTAACATTGTTCTTAGCAGCTGTTGTAGTTTTAGGCTTTGTAGCTGTAGGTTTAGTAGTAGCCACCGGCTTTGTTGTAGGTTTTGTCACCGGTTTAGTAGTAGCCACCGGCTTTGTTGTAGGTTTTGTCGCCGGTTTAGTAGTTGTCACCGGTTTAGTTGTAGGATCAGTAGTTACAGGTGTTGTAGTTGCAGGAATTGTTGTAACACTTGGTGTTGATTCCTGAGTAGCTTCATAAGTGTTAATGTTTTTGTTGCCTGAACTTTCATATCCGTAGATTGTTATTGTGCTAAGTAGAAGCACAGTAACTGAAATTATGCCTATAATATGTGTATTTTTCATAAGCTCCTCCTAATTATTTATAAAAATTGTTACATAAAATAATATGTGTACTTAATATTATTTTACTTTATATTTCATAAAAGTAAATAGAATAATAGCAGTTTTTTCACATATATTTTCATAAGGAGATTGAAAAGATGGAAATAATTGAAAAATATTTACCGCCTAATGTGAGAAATGCCATCAGAAATACATGTGAAAATCAGTGGATGGATTTTAATGATTTAACTGAAATTAGGCTGCGTATTAATTGCCCTTTAATAATTTTTATTAAGAATAATGAATATGTAATTTCAGAATATATTGTAAATGAGGAAGATATTAAAACAGCTTTTAATCTGATAACTGAATATTCGGCTTATTCTTTTGAAAGTAGCATTCGTAACGGATATATTACAATTCCCGGAGGACACAGAGTTGGACTTGGAGGACAGGTTGTAATGGATGATAAGGGAATTAATATAATAAAAAATATTAAATTTATGAATTACAGAATTAGCCACGACTTAAAAAACGCAGGTTGTGAATTGGTAAATAAAATTGTGGAAGAAAAAGAAAATCTTCTTATTATATCTCCGCCGGGTTTGGGAAAAACTACTTTGCTTAGAAATATTATAAGGGGTTATAGCAATTTAAAAGGAATAAATGTAACAGTTGTGGATGAAAGAAATGAAATAGGTGGAAGTTACAGGGGAGTTCCAATGATTAATTTAGGACTTAGGACGGATGTTATAAGTGATTGTACAAAGTATAGTGGCATTGTTATGGCAATAAGGTCTATGGCACCTAAAGTTATAGCTGTTGATGAAATTGGAAGTGGAGCTGACTTTAAGGCGATTGAATATGCAGTAAACAGCGGGGTAAGTGTTGTGGCAACTATTCATGGAAAAGATTTGGCAGAAGCAAGGGAAAAGCTGGGACAAGATATAGATAAGATTTTTAAAAGAAAAATAGTTATAAAAAGTATGGGGGAATATGTATGTATCTGAAAATAATAGGAATTGTTCTGATTATGATGTCAGCCTCCTTAATGGGCTATTTGTTTAGCAAAGATTATATTGAAAGAATTAACAGATTAGAGCAAATACAGAAAATGCTGATTTTGCTAAAAGGGGAAATTAGTTATAGCAATAATTCTGTTCAGGAAGCTTTGGAAAATATATCGGAAATGATAGAGGGGAAGGTGGGGGAGTTTGTGGCAAAAGTTCAGGAAAGTTTTAAAAAGTCAGAAATGCCTTTAAGCGTGGCATGGAGTTTAGGTGTGGATAATATTTTTGGTAAAAAATCATCACTAAAATCAGAGGATAAAAACAGTCTGAAAGATTTTGGCAGAGGGCTTGGAATAACTGACAGACAAACCCAGATTAATAATATTGAAAAATATCAGTCACAAATCCAATTAACAATAAAAGAATTAAAAGCAGAAAAAAATGAAAAATGTAAGTTGTACAGAATGCTTGGAATTACTTGCGGGGCATTTTTAGGAATAGTTCTTATATAGGGAGAAATATGGATATTAGTTTGATTTTTAAAATTGCTGCCGTGGGCATAATAGTTTCTGTTGTGGGTCAGATTTTAAAACATAGCGGAAGAGAAGAGCAGGCTTTTCTTACAAGTCTTGCAGGACTTATTCTTGTTCTTATGTGGATTGTGCCTTACATATATGAATTGTTCAGTACTATACAGCGTCTTTTTGAATTATAAATTAAAGGTTAGAAAATGTTAGTTATAGGAATAATGGGAATTGTTGTTGTGCTTATGGCAATTCAGTTTAAGTCAATAAAACCTGAATATGGAATAATGATTTCGGTGGTAGGATGCGCTTTTATTTTCTTATATTCACTTGTAAGAGTGAATGAAATTGTGGAAATGGTAGAAAGGCTTGCCGGCATAACTTCTGTTAGCAGGGAATATATAAAAATTATTTTAAAAATAACAGGGGTGACTTTTATATCGGAAATTGCTTCAGATATAGCAAAGGATTGTGGGTATCAGGCTGTGGCAAATCAGGTTCAGATTTTTGGAAAATTATCTGTATTGGTTATAAGTTTTCCGGTTTTTACGGAACTGATTTCTTCTATTGGAAAGTTATTATCGTGAGAAAATTATTGCTGCGAGAAAATTATTATTCCGAGAAACTTTTAGAAAAGAAATATTCCCAATCAATTATCGTAAGGAAAACATTATGAGAATTATTAATACAAAATTTATATTTAAGCTTGTTTTGCTATTTTTTATTTTGTTATTTTTAACGTCTAAACCTGTTAAAGCAGGAGTGATTTCGGAAGAGATTATAACAATTGATGATTTTGACTTGGAAGACAGCGGAAAAATTCTTAAAACTCAGGGGTATGATAACATTGATTACAAATATATATTAAAAAAGTTAAGGGACGGAGATGTGCTTCTTGTTTTAAAGGAGATAGGAAGAACTGCCTATGAAAAAACAATAGGGGATGTAAGTCTAATCGAAAAAACTCTTGTTAATCTGCTTTTGATTACAATTATTGCTTCTTTTTTTACAAACTTTGCAAATGTGTTTTCAAAGAATGGCATTAGCGATACAGGCTTTTATATATGTTATATGGTTACAGTTGCAATTATGGTAACTATGTTTGAGGAGTTTTCAATTATAGCTGCCCAATTAGTGAAGCTATTATTAAAGTTTGTTGGCGGAATGATTCCGGCGTATTTTTTGTCGGTGGCAATAGTGGGACAGGCAGCAGCGGCCGGTTTTTATCAGTTAACACTTGTGATTATTGAGGTTTGCCAGTTCGTTTTTTTGAAAATAACATTGCCTGCAATAAAAATATACATGGCAATAAGTTTGGTTAATAATATTTCCAGAGAAGATTTTTTGTCGGGAACAACCCACGTAATAGAGAATTTTATAAATTTTGTAAATAAGACAATAGTGGGAATAGTAACCGGGCTAAATATTATTCAGGGATTAATTTTGCCCTCAGTTGATATGGCAAAAAACACTACAATAAAGAAGTTTATCGGAACCTTGCCGGTTATTGGTGATGGGGCTGATGCGGTTACGGGAATGCTTTTAGGTTCAGCTAATTTAATTAAAAACTGCATCGGAACATTTGGAATCATAATGATAATATTGATTTGCTTTGTTCCATATATGAAACTTCAAATATATTCAGCGTCGATTCAGATTTTTACGGCAATAATCCAGCCCGTTGCAGACAGACGAATAATTGAAAGCCTTAACTGCCTTTGTAAGGGCATAAGGCTTCTTATAAGAGTTGTAATAAGCAGTGGTTTTCTTTTTGTAATAAGCATTGCAATTATATGTATGACAACTAATGTAAAAACATAATGGAATCAAATTTTAACATTTTGAAGCTCTAATCATAATAAAAAAGGAATAGTAAATGGAATTTTTGTATCAATATATAAAAAATATATGTATTTTTTCACTGGTAATTTCCCTTGTTTTAAATATATTTCCGGAAAGCAGCAGTAAGAAATATATAAAACTTTTTGCAGGTATAGTTTTGCTTGCACTAATCGTTAATCCCATTATTAATATAAAAAACAACAGTGGTGACATTGAGCAAATAATTAAAAACTACACTCATGGCAGTTTAAAAGAAGAAAATTATACTTTTGAAAATAACAGGGAGAGTCTTGAAAATAAGGTTTATGAAAGGGTGAGCAATGGATATAAAGAAAATGCCGGAAATTAAGAACATTAGTAAAATCGGAAAAGAAAAAATACTTCTTTTGGCATTGGCAGGAATAATGCTTGTAGGTGCATCATATTTTGAAAATATAAAAGATAAAAAAGTGCCGGACAGCAATGTTAAAACCAAAACAACGTCAAACAATTACGAAACTGATATGGAAAATAAAGTTGAAAAACTTTTAGAGAATATTAATGGTATATCTAAAGTTTCCGTTGTAATATCTTTTAAATCAGGCAGCGAAAAAATATTACAGGAGGATGTGGAAGATTCGTCAGGAAAGGAAAAAAATGAAAATAGAGATAACATAAATGCTTCATCTAAAAAGTCAACAGTCATATTTTCAGGGAATAACGGAGAAGAGCCTTATATAGTTAAGGAACTTTATCCAAAAGTTGAGGGTATAGCAATTACGGCAAAAGGTATTTCGGATGAAAAAAAGAAGGGACAAATTATTAATATGTTATCGGCATTATTTGATGTTCCGATACATAAAATATCAGTATTAGAAGTTGATTAGGAGGGATGTCCAATGAAAAAAATATTAAAAAAGAATCAGATTATTGTTACGGCGCTGGCTGTTCTGATTGCAGTTGCAGGGTATTTGAATTATACGGATAATCTGTCAAAGAAGGAAAAGACGAAAGAGGCAAACAATAATACATATGACAGTGTTTATTCACAGGATAATATTTCAGATGAAAACGGTGAAATAAAAAGTCTGGACGGTGAAGGTTTGGACAGTAGTGCTGAAAATTCGGGGGATGATGTAAATGGTGAAAATGAAAAAAACGATGGTACTAATCAGGAAGAAACCAAAGAGCCGGGAGCTGCAATATTAACTAATGGCACATCAGTAAGCAGTTATATGGTTCAGGCAAGATTAAACAGGGAACAGACACGTTCAAAAAATAAGGAAACTTTATTGGAAGTGATTAACAATAAGGGCTTGGAGGAGAATCAAAAAAAGAAAGCAGTAACCTCAATGACTGAACTTACAAAAACTACAGATATGGAAAATACAGTGGAAACGTTATTAAAGGCAAAAGGTTTTGAGGATGTGCTTGTAACGATTACAGACAAACAGGTGGATGTTATTGTAAATGATGCTGAGATGGATGAAACAAAGAAAGCTCAAATTGAAAATGTGGTAAAGAGAAAAACGGGAATAGCAGCAAAGAACATAACAATTACACCAACAAACAACCAATAAGAAAAGCCGCACCATTTGGTGCGGCGTTAATATTAAAATTATAATTTAATATGTTCCTTTAAAGCTGCAAAACTTTCTTCGCTTATTACATGCTCAATTCTACATGCATCTTCCGCAGCAATTTTCTCATCAACCCCAAGGCTTGTTAAAAAAGCTGTTATGAAACGATGACGTTCATAAATCATTTCAGCAATTTTTTTGCCTTCATCTGTAAGATAGATAAATCCAGCATCGGTTACTGTAATCTGATTCTTAGCTTTTAAATTCTTCATTGCAATACTAATACTTGATTTCTTATATCCTAACTCGTTTGCTATATCTACTGATCTTACAACAGGAAGCTTCTGACTTAACATCAAGATTGTCTCTAAATAATTTTCTGCTGATTCGTTACTATGTGTCATATTATTACCATCCTAACTTAATTCTTTTAAATTTAAAATAATTCCAACTAAGTAACCGGAAAGAACCGGTGCTGTGAAACCTAAGGCCGTTAACATATACGTAAACCATATTATACCATTTATTATATAAATATTCAAATTAAATAAAAAATTATAAAATAACCAAAATAAAGAAAAAAGTTATTGACATAGAACAGAGGTTAGGGTATACTAACTACTGCAAGGAAAACTTCTAAATGTTAATATATAGCCAAGCAGGATAGCAAGATTTTATGGGCAAGAAAATCTTGCTATCAACTTTGCGTTTGAAAAGAAAAATGGAGGCGAATGATATGGGAACAATCATTGTACTAATAGTATTAGCAATTATAGTAGCTTTAATAATTAGAAGCATGGTTAAAGATAAAAAAGCCGGCAAGTCGCTTCAGTGCGGTGGAGATTGCAGCAAGTGTGGCGGACACTGCCATTAAGACTAAAACGGTAGTGGTAAAGGTTCCTGACATAGACTGGCAATAAACTAAATACAATAATTTAGTCAGTTGTAAAATGACATCAATGATGGTATAATAATCACAAGAATACGCATTAGGAGGTCAATATGGAATCTCAGAGAACTACTTATATTGAACATGACAATTCTGACTTAGGAGAAGTTCAGATTAGTAATGATGTACTTGCTGTTATTTCAGCGATGGCAGCAATGGAGGTTGATGGTGTTGTGGCTATGGCTGGAAACATCACAGCAGAGCTTGTTTCAAAACTTGGAATGAAGAAATTATCTAAAGGCGTTAGAGTTGACGTTGTAGATAATACAGTAATGGTAGATTTATCAATTATTCTTAGAATTAATGAGAATATAGTTACAATATCAAAGAAGGTTCAGGACAAGGTTAAAACAACAGTAGAAAACATGACAGGTATGGAAGTTGCCAATGTTAATGTGAACATTGCAAGCGTAGCAACTAACTAAACAAGTTATTTTTTAGGGTGTCTGTAACAGACACCCTTTTTGACATCATAGGAATACTAGCAATTTTAGGAGGAAATATGAACAGAGTTAAATTAAGAGAGAATACATTTAAGTTATTATATTGTAATGATTTTCACAATAGATCAGAAATGCCGAAACAGTATGATTTGTTTTGGGAGGAAACACCTGAAGTATCAGAAGAAGACAGAAAATTTATTTCTAACAGAGTTGATGCAATAGCAGAAAAGATAGACGAAATAGATGAAGCAATCAATAAGGCTGCTGTAAAGTGGACAACAGATAGAATGTCAAAAGTAGATCTTACAATATTAAGACTTGCTTATTATGAAATGAAGATTGATGAAGACATTCCTGAAAAAGTTGCTGTTGATCAAGCCATTGAACTTGCTAAGAAATATGGAACAGATGATTCACCTTCATTTGTTAACGGTGTACTTGCAAAGTTATTTTAGGAGTTAATATGGCATCCATATATACTGTAGGACAGGTAAACAATTATATAAAAAGAATGTTTAATCAGGACTTTGCCTTAAATAATATCTATATAAAAGGCGAGGTAAGTAACTGCAAATATCACACATCGGGACATATTTATTTTACGTTAAAGGATAGAACCGGAGTTATATCCGCAATTATGTTTGCAGGTAACAGGTCAGGACTTAAATTTAAGATGGAAGAAGGTCAGAAGGTTGTTGTCCTTGGCAGCGTAAGTGTTTATGAAAGAGATGGAAAGTACCAGATATATGCTAAGGAGATTATATTAGAAGGGGCAGGGTTACTTTATCAAAGATTTGAGCAATTAAAAGTTGAACTTGAAGAAATGGGACTTTTTGATCCTATGTATAAGAAACCTATTCCAAGATATGCTACAAGAATTGGAATATGTACAGCACAGACAGGTGCGGCAATACAAGATATTATTAATATAACAACCAGACGTAATCCGTATGTGCAACTTTATTTGTATCCATGCCTTGTGCAGGGGGCTGATGCAGCAAAAGACATTGTTAACGGAATAAGATGTCTTGACTCAATGAATCTTGACACCATTATTGTAGGCCGTGGTGGTGGCTCTATAGAGGATTTGTGGGCTTTTAATGAAAAGATTGTGGCAGAAGCCATTTTTAATTGCAATACCCCTATTATATCTGCAGTAGGACATGAAACAGATACAACAATAGCAGATTATGTTTCGGACAGAAGAGCACCTACTCCGTCGGCAGCGGCAGAATTGGCAGTGTTTGATTATATGGAATTTGAAAATAAGTTGCAGAATTATAGAAAGATGCTTACAACTTACGAAAAACATTTTATTGAAAAATACAAATTACTTACTAAGAATCTGGAAAATAGTATTCAGATGTATAGTCCTAAGAATATGTTACTTACAAGAAAGCAATATATATCTGACTTGCAGATGCATCTTACAGATTGTTTTCATACTATTTTGGATAGTAGAAAACATATGCTTCAGATATACGCAGTAAGACTTAACGGATTATCTCCACTTAATAAGATCTCAAAAGGCTTTGCCTATGTTGCAAATGATTCAGGAGAATCAATTAAAACAGTGGAACAACTTAAAAAAGGAGATAATATTAATCTGACAATTTCAGACGGAAAAATAAAAGCAAGTGTATTGGAAGTTCAGGGAGAAAATAATGGAGAATAATACTGAAAATAATGTTACAGGTATTATAGAAGAAAATAATACGGAAAATAATATGAATAATACAGAAAATGTCGGCATAGAAGATAATTTTGAACAGCTTGAAGATATAATTTCAAAAATGCAGTCAGACAGAATAACATTAGAACAGTCATTTGAATTATATAATAAAGGGCTTAGTTTGGTACAGGATTGTAACAACCAGATTGATAAAATAGAAAAGCAGATTAAAATTATTGAAGAGGGAAATATAAATGAATAATTTTGATACAGAATTAAAGGAAAGAACGGCATACGTTGAAAAGATTGTATACGATTATTGTCCTAAGGAAGAAGGACTGCAGAAGATTATAATTGAAGCAATGAATTACAGTCTTAAGGCAGGTGGAAAAAGATTAAGACCAATGCTTGTTTTGGAAACATTAAGATTGTTTGGCGGAGATGAAAAAGAGGCATATCCGTTTATGGCAGCAATGGAAATGATTCATACATATTCATTAGTACATGATGATTTGCCGGCAATGGATAATGATATGTATAGAAGAGGCAAGAAGACTACACACGCCGTATATGGCGAAGATATGGGGATTCTTGCAGGGGATGGACTTCTTAATATGGCATATGAAATAATGAGTATGGCAATACTAAAGAGTAAATATCCTCAAAGAGCAGCACTTGCCATGAATATTCTTGCTTACAAGGCAGGAATCTACGGAATGATTGGCGGTCAGACTGTTGATGTAATAAACGAAAATAAAGAAAAAGACATAGATACAATTAATTTTATTCACAAGCTTAAGACAGCAGCATTAATCGAGGGGGCAATGATGGTTGGAGCCATTCTGGCAGGAGTAGATGAGCAGGCTGTTGAAACAGTGGAGGAAATAGCAACTAATGTAGGTATAGCATTCCAAATTCAGGATGATATTCTTGATGTAACAGGAACATTGGAAGAACTTGGAAAGCCGGTTCTTAGTGATGAAAAGAACAATAAGACTACATATGTTACTTTAAAAGGAATAGATGAATCAAAAAGACTAGTTGAAGATTACTCAGAGAAGGCGGTTAATTTACTTGAAAGTCTTGGGGGAGATAGTGAATTCCTTAAAAATTTAATTATAAAATTAATTAACAGAGTGAAATAAATGAGTGAACTTTTAGAAAAAATTAATAAACCAAATGATATTAAAAATATAGATAAAAAAGATTATCCAAAACTTGCAGAAGAAATAAGAAAGTTTCTTATTGATTCAGTAAGTAAGACAGGGGGACATCTTGCTTCTAACTTAGGTACTGTTGATTTAACAATAGCTTTGCATGCAGTGCTTGATTTTCCTAAGGATAAGATTGTATGGGATGTTGGACATCAGGCATATACACATAAGATTTTAACAGGTCGTAAGGACGAGTTTGAATCTTTGCGACAGTTAAACGGATTAAGTGGTTTTCCGAAAAGACATGAAAGTCTATGTGACAGCTTTGATACAGGTCATAGTTCAACATCCATTTCTGCTGCCCTTGGTATGGCAACAGCAGCTAAACTAAATGAAACAGATGAAAAGATAGTTGCAGTAATAGGCGACGGAGCTTTAAGCGGTGGTATGGCATTAGAAGCAATTAACAATGCGGCAGATTTAAAACGAAACATGCTTATTATTATAAATGACAATAAAATGTCAATATCAAAGAATGTTGGTGGTATGTCTAATTATCTTAATAAGTTAAGAGCAAGTGAACAATACAATGACTTTAAAAGTGATGTAGAAACATCACTTAGCAGAATCCCCAAATTTGGTTCAAGCCTTGTAAAAAGTGTAAAAAGAACAAAGGACCATATTAAGAATCTGTTTATTAGTCAGGGATTGTTTGAAGATTTGGGAATAACATCTATTGGGCCTGTTGACGGCCATAATATTCCTGAAATGATAGATATTTTTAAAGAGGCATTAAAGATTAACAGACCGATTATTATTTGTGTAAGAACAAAGAAGGGCAAGGGTTATGAACCTGCAGAGAATAATCCTTCTAAGTATCACGGAGTTAATCCTTTTGACATAAGTACAGGCCTTGAAACAGTAACTAACGGAATAATGTCATATACAGATGTTTTCTCAAAAACATTGGTTAAAATGGCAAAGACAAATGACAGAATTCTTGCAATAACAGCGGCAATGCCTGATGGAACAGGATTATCAAGATTCCAGAAAGAATTCCCTGACAGATTTTTCGATGTGGGAATAGCAGAAGAACACGCAGTAACTTTTGCAGCAGGACTTGCAGTATCAGGATACAAGCCTGTGGTGTCAATATATTCATCGTTCTATCAGAGAGCATATGATCAGATTTTACACGATGTATGTATACAGAAACTTCCGGTAACATTGATTTTTGACAGGGCAGGTCTGGTTGGTAGTGACGGCGAAACCCATCAGGGCATTTTTGATATGTCATTTCTGTCAGCAATGCCTAACATGACAATAATTGCACCGTCAGGAATTAAAGAATTAAAAGAGGCAATGAAGTTTGCTGAACATTTTGACGGGCCAATAGCAATCAGATTTGCGAGAGGTGTTGCTTTTCCTGAAATTAAGGAAGACATTAATTTGCAGTATGGAAAAGGTCAGATATTAAAAGAAGGCAGTAAAGATGGCAACAATGCAGGTGGTAATGTGGCAATTATAGCTGTAGGCTCAATGGTTGAGGAAACCTATAAGGCAATAGATATGCTTGAGAAAGAGAATGTACATCCTGCATTTGTCAATCCTGTTTTTATTAAACCTATGGATACTGAACTTATTAAAAGGGTTGCTGAAAATCACAAACATATAATTGTTGTGGAAGAAGGAATTAAAAAAGGCGGTTTTGGAGAAAGCGTTGAAACTTTCATATTGGAAAGTGGAATTGATGCAGATGTTCAGGTTATGGCAATTGATGACAGGTTTGTGGAACAGGGTAACGTGGCTTTGCTTAGGGAAGAAATAGGAATAAGCTATAAAAATATATACGAAAAGGTAATGGAACTGACAAGATGAAAGAAAGATTAGATGTTTTATTAGTAAAAAGAGGTTTGGCTCCTTCAAGAGAGAAAGCCAAGGCCATAATAATGAGTGGTATAGTTTTCGTTGATAATGAACGCGAGGATAAGGCGGGAACAACTTTCGACGAAAAAGTAAATATTGAAGTTAGAGGAAAGACACTGAAATACGTTAGCCGTGGTGGCTTAAAATTAGAGAAAGCCATGGATGTTTTCGGAGTGAAGATAGAAGGAAAAACATGCATGGATGTTGGAGCTTCAACAGGTGGTTTTACTGACTGTATGTTACAGAATGGTGCGGTAAAAGTTTATTCTGTTGATGTGGGTCATGGTCAGCTTGCTTGGAAACTTGTACAGGATGACAGAGTAATCTGTATGGATAGAACTAATATTAGATATGTAACACCTGACCAAATTGATGATGTACTTGATTTTGCTTCAATTGATGTTTCATTTATATCATTAACTAAGGTTTTATTACCTGTTAAGAATCTTTTAAAAAAAAATGGTCAGATAGTATGTCTTATTAAGCCACAGTTTGAAGCAGGAAGAGAGAATGTAGGTAAAAAAGGTGTTGTAAGAGATAAGAAGGTTCACGTTCAGGTTATTGAAAAAGTAATAGAATATGCAATGTCCATAGGATTTAAGATTTTAAATCTTGACTATTCACCTGTTAAGGGACCAGAGGGCAATATTGAATATTTATTATATTTGCAGAACATTGGTGAAGAACCGGTTGTAGATGAGATATGTGTTGACCCTGTTAAAGTTGTTGAAGATTCACATGTAACACTTGATAAGAAGAAACAGGAAAACAATTAGATTATATTAAATTATTTTGGATTAAGTTTATAATTATAATTTTTGAATATTGGAGTTTTTGGATGAAAAATTTTTGCATAATTACAAACAGCTATAAAGATGAAAAAAACAGCATTGCAAATAAAATATCAGATTATATTATAAAAAAAGGTGGCAGTTGCGTGGTTTTAAATAACGTGGACACAGCTACAGGACAGTATCGGGTTATTTTAGAGGAGCAGGTTCCGGGAAATCTTGAATGTGTTATAACAATAGGTGGCGATGGGACATTACTTCATGCGGCTAAAGACTTAGAGAAACTTGATGTGATTTTTATTGGCGTAAATAAGGGAACTTTAGGTTTCCTTGCAGAAATTTCACCGGAAGAAATGGAAGGCTCAATTGACAGACTTTTAAATGACAGATTTAATGTTGAGTCAAGAATGATGTTGTGCGGTCAGGTTATAAGAAACAACGAAGTTGTGTACAAGTCTAACGTGCTTAATGATATTGTAATACATAGAGGTGGCGATATGGCTATTTCCAATTTTGATGTGTACGTTAACGGTCAACTTCTTGGAAAGTTTCAGGCAGATGGAATAATATTGTCAACACCAACAGGTTCAACTGCTTATAATCTTTCAGCAGGAGGTCCTGTGGCAAGACCTGATTCACATATGATTATTCTTACACCTATATGTCCTCATTCAATTGGAACAAGAAGTATTCTTCTGTCAAGAAATGATGAAATAGAGGTTATAATCGGACCGTCAAGAACGCCTAATGAAGAAAACAGAAAGATAGCATTTGACGGTGATGGAATATTTAACATAGTTTCAGAAGATAGAATCAGAATATACGAAGCAGTTGAAACCACAGAGATAGCTAAGCTTGACGAAGGAAGCTTTCTTCAGGTAATAAAGGATAAGCTTGGTGATTAGGAGATATGCTATGAAAACAAAAAGACAGCGAAAAATAATAGAATTAATAACCAATTATGATATTGAAACTCAGGAAGAGTTGGCAGCAAAGCTTGTTGAAAATGGTTTTAATGTAACCCAGGCCACAATATCAAGAGACATAAGAGAGCTTAATCTTACAAAAATAGCCACAAAAGGCGGTAAGCAGAAATATGCAGTACAGAGCAGTTCAGATATAGTATCAAATAGCAAGTATATGCGTGTTTTAAATGATGGAATTATAACAATGGATACGGCAGGAAATATACTTGTAGTAAAAACAGTGTCAGGAATGGCAATGGCAGTGGCTGCAGCACTTGACGCAATGCAGATTAAAGAAATTTTAGGCTGTATTGCCGGAGATGACACAATAATGTGTGTGGTAAAACATGCTGAAGAAACAGATAGGGTTAAGGAACATATAGAAAGTTTCATACGTTAAATTTGATTGCTACTGTGTGAGCCGTAGGCGAGTTTAGGGTTTCGCTTTGCAATAGGCGACGGAGCAAAATGATAAAATCAACGTGTTTGCAATGAAATTTTCTCTGGGTGATTGGAAAGATACAATTATCTAAAATATAGAAAGGAGGAAAACATGCTTTTAAATTTACACGTAAAGAATTTGGCTTTAATAGAAGAGGTAGATGTGGACTTTGAAAAAGGTTTAATCGTTTTAACAGGTGAAACCGGTGCAGGAAAGTCACTTATACTTGGTTCTGTAAACATTGCTTTAGGCAATAAGGCTTCTAAAGATATGATTAGAAAAGGCACAGATTATTCTTTGGTTGAATTGACTTTTTCAGTTAGCGAAAATTGCGCAAAACAATTGAAAAAATATGATATTTATATGGAAGAGGACAATATTGTTACAGTTACAAGAAAGATTTCAGAAGGAAGAAGTATTTCTAAAATAAATGGGGAAACTGTTAATATAAAAACATTAAAAAATGTAATGTCTTTATTAATTGACATACATGGTCAGCACGATCATCAGTCATTATTATATACAAAAAATCATTTAGATATTTTGGATAAATTTGCAAAGGATTCCATATTAGAATTAAAAGAACAGATTAAGGAAGAGTATAGTAAATATACAAAATTAATAAAAAAATTAGAAGAATTTAATATTGATGAAGGTCAAAAAGCAAGAGAGATTGAGTTTGCTGAATATGAAGTTAATGAAATTGAATCAGCTAATCTTAAACCGGAAGAAGATGTTCAGGTAGAAGAAGAATTTAAGAAGTTATCTAATAGCAAGGAAATAGTTTCAGCGTTGTCAGAAATTTACAACGCCTTAAGTTATGAAACAGCAGGCGGTCTTGGGGATATAATTAATAAGGCTGTAATGGATATTAATAGTATTAAGGGAATGGATGAAAAAATAAGCCAGTTCCAGACAGAACTATATGATATTGATAATCTTTGCAGAGAGCTTACATCTCAGATTTATGATTATAACAGTGGAATGGATTTTAATCCTGAATATGTTAGGGAAGTTGAAGAAAGACTTGATGTTATTAATCATTTAAAATTAAAATATGGTAATAGTATAGAAGAGATTCTTAGATATAAAGAAGAAAAAGAAGAATATCTGGAAAAACTTAACAATATGACAGATGAAATGGAAAGCGTTAAAAATCAGATTTCAGAATTGGAAGGAACATTAAATAATCTCTGCACAAAGTTATCTGAACAAAGAAAAAAAGCTGCAAAGGAGCTGGAAGTTCTTGTAAAACAGGCTTTGGTTGATCTTAATTTTATTGCTGTTGAATTTGAAATTCAGATTACAAGAAAAGAAAGCATTGGAGAAAACGGATTTGATAATGTTGAATTTATGATTTCAACTAATCCGGGAGAATCTGTTAAACCATTGGTAAAGGTTGCATCAGGTGGTGAGTTATCAAGAATTATGCTTGCTATTAAGTCAATTCTTGCAACAGAAGACGATATTGACACATTGATTTTTGATGAAATTGATACTGGAATAAGTGGTCAGACGGCGATGAAAGTGGCAGAAAAAATGGCTAAAATCAGCAGAAATCATCAGGTTATATGCATTTCACATTTGTCACAGATTGCTGCAATGGCGGATAGTCATTATTTAATTAAAAAGACAGCAGATGAAAATTCTACAACAACATCAATTAAGAAACTTACAAGACAACAGTCAATAGAAGAACTTGTAAGAATAAATGGAGGCAGTGGAATAACAGAGGCAGGACTTATTCATGCAACTGAAATGAAAGATATGGCAGATAGAACAAAAAGTAACTTGTTTTAATTAAAGAATATTACACATATTAAGAAGGAGGACAAAAGTCTTCCTTCTATTTTTTTCACAAAAATAATCGAAAGGGGTATGGAAATGAACAAACAAAAATATAGGAACTTTTTAATTACATCCATTTTGACAGCAATTGTAATAATTGTAGTATCTACGGTTATGTATGTTAAGGATAGATTACCTAATACAATATTTATAAATACAAATACCAGTACCAAATATAATTTTTCCATGCCTGTTTCACTAAATGTTGAAAATAAAACAAGTATAAGGCTGAATGGAAAAAATACTATATACTCAGGAGAAAAAGGTGAATATAGCGGGAAATACAAAATGTTTGGCATAGTTCCAATCAAAAATACAAAAGTAAAAGTAGTAGATAAAAGAAAAGTTTACCCTGTAGGTTTGCCGGTGGGCCTGTATCTGAAAACTCAAGGAGTAATGATTATAGACGAAGGTCAGGTTATATCAAAAAATGGCGAAAAATTATGTCCTGCAAAAGGTCTTGTGAAAAAAGGGGACTATATTACGGAATTTAATGGAAAAACAGTAAGTAATAAGTCTCAATTGTCATATCTTATAAATGAAAACAAAGAAAAAATAGTAACATTAACAGTAAAAAATAATAATATTACAAAAAAGATATCTATTAAGCCTGTGTCTGATAAAAATGGAAATTATATGTTAGGAATTTGGGTTAGAGATGATTCTCAGGGAATAGGAACTGTTACATTTATAACAAAGGATAATAAATATTGTGCTTTAGGACATGGGATAAGTGATATTGATACAGGAGAATTGCTGTCCTCTAATAATGGAACAATATTTAAGGCAAATATATGGGGAATTAGAAAAGGAGAGTCTGGAAAACCAGGAGGTTTATGTGGCTCAATAGAATACAATAATAAAAACATTATTGGCGATATTACAAAAAACTGTGCATGCGGTTTGTATGGAAATATGGATAAGAAAATTATATCAGGATATAACATATCTGAAAAAGAAATAGGGCTACAATCTGAAATAAAAAAAGGTGCGGCATCTATACAGTTTATAGCAGATGGAAAAGTAAATATTTATAAAATAGAAATAGAGAATATATATGCCAATGCAAAAGAAAAGAATATGGTAATAAAAATAACAGATAAGAGACTGCTAAATAAAACAGGAGGAATTGTTCAGGGAATGAGTGGCAGTCCAATAATTCAAAATGGAAAAGTAATAGGAGCTGTAACTCATGTTATGATAAATGATCCAACAAGAGGATATGGTATATTAGCTGAAAATATGTTGAAAAGTATATAAAAATATAAATTGATTATAGCTTTGCGTTTGGCAAAGCTATTTTTTGTAATAGATGATTTTTAAATCTGAAATTACAAAAAAAGGCAGATTAATTCTGCTTTAAAAATGTAACTGGCGGAAAAATAGGAGTAAAAAGGAATAATAAAAAATCAGATAAAAATAGAATGTCCATATAAGTAAATGAATAGAATAAAAGGAACTTGTAAATAGATTATAATAGTGCCTTATAATAGTGAAAAAAGAATTCGCAAAAAAATCAAGAAATAAGTAGAAAAATGTAGTATACTAATATTTAATGTAGAGAATATGAAAAATAAACTTCTATGATATTTAAGTAAGAGAAGTTACAGGAGGAATTTATGGCAAGAAATAATGCAGATTTAGCACATGAAATAGAAGAATTAATAAAGAAATACAATAAGAAACCTGAGAAAAAGATTAAAAAAAGAGATATTATAGAACTTTTCCAGCAATGTGAAGTAATTGTTGCTGCAAAAGTTGATTACAGTGACTGTCAGATTATGGGTGAATTTATTGAAAAGGCATCTCTTAAACCTGATGTTGTAAAAGATGGCAAAAGAACAAGATTAATGCCTGTTTTTACAACATTCGAACAGATACCTGTAGAATATATGGATAATTTTTCACTTATAAGAATGTCTGCTTCAGCAGCATACACTTATATGAACGATTGTGAAGAACTTAACGGATTAGTAATTAATCCTTTTACAGAGGCTAATTTGGAACTTCGTAAGAAGAGAATGACAAATCCTAATTCTGATGCAACAAGAAATTTTGGCAACACAATTCAGCCTAAAAGAGCAGAAAAACCTGTTGTAAATCAGGGAGAAGCCTTAATCATATACAATAATCAGAAGTTTGTAATAAACAAAAGTCCTTTTGTAATCGGACGTGAAAATGCGGATATTACAATACCGGAAACTTATATTTCAAAGATTCACGTAATTATTTCATATAAGGATGGTAAATACAGAATCGCAGATTACGATTCAACCAATGGAACAAAAGTTAACGGAACAAAATTAAGACCAAAAGTTTATTATGAAATCCGTGACGGATATGAAATAGAATTGTCAGAAAAAGAAAAAATGATTGTTTACATAAATTAATTTTTTGCCGACGCAAAAAGTGTTTTATCGACCTGAATTTTTGAAAAAAACAGATAAAACTATCTATTATTGTTACATTAAAAAATATATGTAAACCACATTGTCGAATAATGGCATTTTATGCGATTTCTTTAAGTTGAATAACGGGAAAATTCAAACTATAATCTTCTCTGTCAACAAAATATAACAGTACTGTTGTTGAAAGTTATATAGTTATGCAGATTAAAATAATAAAAGAAATTGACAGGAGGATAGTATGAATAAAATTAGTGTGGCAGTGGTAGATGATAATGAGAAGATAGTAGAGACTATTTGTAATGAATTAGAGAGGGACGAGGAAATTAACATAGTCGGAAAAGCAAAAAATGGCGAGGAGGCTTTTGATATAATAAAGAAAACCAATCCTGATGTTGTGGTCTTGGACTTGATAATGCCAAAGATGGACGGATTATCATTAATGAACAAGATACATAAGGACGGTTCAATTATAAAGCTTCCTTTTTTTATAATTACATCAGCAATAAGCAATGAAACAGTAATTCAGGATGCTTTCGGTTATGGGGCAGGTTATTATATGCTTAAACCTTTTGAAACAGAAATGATAGTTGAAAGGGTAAAAACAGCAAAAAGTTATAACAAACGTTTGCCTGATAACAAGAAGTTTGTTGCAGCCTACGAGGACAAGAAGAAATTTATGGACAGAAACATTGAAAGTGATGTAACAAACATAATCCACGACGTAGGTGTGCCGGCTCATATTAAAGGTTACCAGTATTTAAGAGAAGCAATTATTATGTCGGTCAATGATCCTGAAATGCTTAATTCCATTACAAAGATTTTGTATCCTACAATTGCAAAAACATTCCAGACAACATCAAGCAGGGTAGAGCGTGCAATAAGACATGCAATTGAGGTGGCATGGAACAGAGGAAAAATGGACACAATAGACGAATTGTTCGGTTATACAATAAATGCAGAGAAAGGAAAGCCTACAAATTCAGAATTTATTGCATTAATTGCAGATAAAATCAGATTAGAATACAAATGCAGATAATTAGCACTTTAATTTAAGCTGATTTTCTAGTATTATATACGTAAGAAACAAAATCCAAAAAAGAGACGACTTGGAGGAAAAATATATGAAAAAAATATTATTTGCAGCGTCAGAATGCGTACCTTTTATTAAGACAGGGGGGTTGGCAGACGTAGTTGGTTCATTGCCTAAGAGTTTTGACAAAGAAGAATATGATGTACGTGTTATTATTCCTAAATATATGTGCATTGACCAGAAATGGAAAGACCAGATGACATACATTGACCATTTTTATATGGACTTATGTTGGAGAAAACAGTATGTTGGAATTATGGAACTTGAATACGAAGGAGTAAAGATTTATTTTATTGATAATGAATACTATTTCGGAGGAGAGAAGCCATACAGTGATGCAAGATATGACTTAGAGAAGTTTGCATTCTTTTCAAGAGCAGTCCTTTCAGCTTTGCCAGTTATAGATTTCAGACCGGACGTAATACATTGCCATGACTGGCATACAGGTTTAATTCCTGTATACTTAAAAGACAGTTTCGCAAGCGGAGAGTTCTATCAGGGAATTAAGACTATAATGACTATTCACAATCTTAAATTCCAGGGTGTATGGGATATTGATACTATTAAGGATATTGCAGGATTGTCAGATTACTATTTTACATCTGATAAGCTTAAAGATTATGACAATGGTAACTACTTAAAGGGTGGTATAGTTTACGCTGATATGGTAACTACAGTTAGTGATACATATGCAGAAGAGATTAAGACACCATTCTTTGGAGAAGGATTAGACGGATTACTTAGAGCAAGATCTAATTGCCTGAGAGGTATTGTTAACGGTATTGATTACGATGAATACAATCCGGCTACAGACAAGTACATTGACAAGAATTTCTCAAAGGCTAATTTCAGAAAAGAAAAGGTTAAAAACAAAACAGCACTTCAGAAAGAATTAGGCTTGGAAGTTAATCCAAAGAAGATGATGATTGGTATTGTAAGCCGACTTACAGACCAGAAGGGGTTTGACCTTATCTCATGTGTAATGGATGAAATGTGTCAGGATGCAGTTCAGTTTGTTATATTAGGAACAGGTGAAGAACGTTATGAAAATATGTTCAGACACTTTGACTGGAAATATGGCAAGAGCGTATCAGCTAACATTTACTATTCAGAAGAACGTTCACACAAAGTATACGCAGCCTGTGATGCATTCTTAATGCCATCATTATTTGAACCATGTGGCTTAAGCCAGCTTATGAGTTTAAGATATGGTACATTACCTATCGTAAGAGAGACAGGTGGATTAAAGGATACAGTAGAACCATATAACGAATATGAGAACACAGGAACAGGTTTCTCATTCTGCAATTACAATGCTCACGAAATGATGGGTACAGTAAGATACGCTGAACACGTATATTATGACAAGAAACGTGATTGGAATAAGATGGTTGAAAGAGCAATGTCAGTTGACTTCTCATGGAAAACATCAGCAAAGAAATATCAGCAGTTATATGATGATTTAATTGGATAAAACTAATCAGATAATTGAATTAAAGAATAAAAAGAGTTGTTACTTAAGGTAGCAGCTCTTTTTTTGACTAACTAAAAAATCCTATTAATTAAAAATCTTTACACATATTTGAAAATGGATTGAAATAATGCTTTGTATTGTATTTAGTAGATAGACGTTAGGATTGAATACACTATAGAATTTTGCTAGAATGTACAAAGATAACAAAAGATATAAAAGACACTTAATAAAAATGGAGGGAGATTATGCTTGCAATAATTGAAGACATAGAGAACGAAGATAAGAAAAGTATACTTTCAGATTGGTATAAGAAGTATAACCGAATAATGAGGAAAAAAGCCTACTATATAATAGGTGATTATCACACTGCAAATGATATGGTAAATGAGGGTTTTATAAAAATAATTCAGAATTTTGAAAAAATAAATAAATTAAATTGTCACGCAAGGTCTTATTATTTCGTTATAACAATTAGAAGCGTTTGTATAGACTATTTAAGGAAGAACAAAATTAAATCAAAGTATTTAGATGAATACGTCACAGAAGAACAGGTTAGCAATACTAATATGTCAGAAAAAGGACATATTAATGAATTTGAAAAAAGTGAAATGTATATTGATTTAAGCAATGCTCTTTTGAAAATGTCAGAAAGAGACAAGGAACTTCTAACTTATCGCTACACAATGGAAATGTCCTCAAAAGAAATTTCCAAAATAACAGGGATTAAGGAAAGCAATGTTAATTCTTATATTAGAAGAGCAAGAGAAAAGCTTCTAAAAATATTTAATGGGGAGGTATAAGGCATGAAGAAAAGACAAATAAATGATGAAATGATGGATAGCGTACTTAAAACAATGTTGTCAGAGTATCAGGAACAAGAAGGACGAAAGATATTAAAAGAGGCAGAAGAATTAAACAAAACAGATGAGTATGCTCCAACAAAACAGCAAATAAAAGAATTTGAAAAAATCAGCAAAAAGCAGCTGCGTAAAAAGAAAATTAAATCATTGAACTTTAAATTAAAAGTATATAGAACAGCAACAGCTCTTGGAGTACTTTTGTTAATTTTCAACGTCTCAGTTGTATCAGTGCCGGCAATGAAAGAGAAAACCTTGGAATTTTTTATGAAAACATATAATGACCATACTGACATTGGAAAATATCCAGGAGAAAAAGTAGAGGATGTTAAAAATGTATCAGATGACAGGTTTACAATAAAGTTAAGCAAGGAATATGAAATCACATATCTGCCGGAAGGGTTTAAAATGACAAATATGAATAAGGATGAAGCAGGATGGAGTGCTGATTATTATAAAGACGCAGATATGATATCTTTCAAACAAAAATCAATTGAAGGAGGAGATATAGGAATAGATACCGAAAATACACAAAAATCATATGTAGATATTAACGGACATAAAGCGTTAGTGAATGAAAAGAAAAATGATAAAGTAATATCTATAGTGTGGAGGCAGGATGAAAGTGTTATAAGTATTATTTGCATTAACGTTAATAAAGATGAAGTTATAAAAATTGCTAATAGTGTTAAAAGTGTAGATTAAAGCATAGAAATGACTCTTCGGATAAGTTAAAAAATCCGAGGAGTTTTTTTATTAAAAAAATTTTTTGAAAAAATTTAAAATTGCATTCAAGTGCATTCAAATAAATTAAAATAAACCTTAAATGAATTTCGAAGTTCTGTTTTTTACAATCAACCCATAAGTTAGTCCTG
>ERZ826613.98-NODE-98-length-122672-cov-67.551963_pt1 | contig 122672 bp, 103 predicted proteins | sample MGYA00519925_ERZ826613 | MGnify/ENA primary metagenome ERZ826613 (study PRJEB31778, sample SAMEA3449236) | human gut metagenome | biome: human gut; feature: human-associated habitat; material: faeces | place: United Kingdom | collected 2010/2012 ... | reverse complement strand
GCACCCGTCGGATTGTCCAAACGTGGAAGAGACACGGAATCTGATGCAAACATTCGACCGGAAGAAATACTCACATTTTTCTCTAACGAATATTCCATCTGCATTTCCACACGAAATCCGCAAGTGTGTTTCTTATAATATTACTTATCAACCCAAAGAGATCTATGCTTATTGCGACAATTCTTTGTGACAAAAGCCTCAGCGGGTTATCCCATTACAACCTCGACATTCACGTCCTTCTTTCCGTCCGCGAGTGCGATCGGAATCATGCCGCCGGAGATCCCGGACACATCGACATCCTTGCCGTCGACGGTCATGGAAATGACCCCCTTTTCCACATGGTTCGGGTTCTTGACGGTCACGTGGTAAGTCGTACCGCGGAAATCTCTTCTGGCGGTAAAGCCATCCAGAGAGGACGGAATACACGGATCGATCACCAGTCCGTCATAATCCGGGCGGATGCCCAGAATGTACTGGGAGACGTCAAGGAACGTCCATGCAGCCGTTCCGGTCAGCCAGCTGTTCTTGGCCTCACCGAAATTCTTGGCATCTTTGCCGGCGATCATCTGTGAGTAGACATATGGCTCGGTGCGGTGGACTTCACTGATGTCCTCGATGTAGGCAGGACAGGTTCTAGTGTATACCTGCCATGCGCGGTTGCCGCGTCCGACGACTGTCTCAGCAATCGAAATCCACGGATTGTTGTGACAGAAGATACCTGCATTTTCCTTGTATCCCGGCGGATAGGAAGAAATCTCGCCGAGTTCTACGTGATATCTGTGGTAAGCCGGCTGCAGCAGAACAATGCCGTACTTGGTGTCGAGATACTTCTCGACAGACTGCATTGCCTTTAAGCAGTTGCCTTCTTTGAGACCGATCTCTGCCATAACGCAGAAGCCCTGTGGCTCGATGAAAATCTTGCCTTCTTCACACTCCTTGGAACCGACTTTGTTCTTGTAGTGGTCATAGGCGCGCAGGAACCATTCACCGTCCCAGCCGGCGTCAAGAACCGTTTTCTCCATATCGGCGATCGCTTTCTCTGCAACCGCTGCCTCGTCATCCATGCCTCTGTGACGGCAGATTGCCGCATAGTCTTTTCCGTAGCGCACGAACATGCCGGCGATAAAGACGGACTCGGCATTCGGACCTTCGGAAGGACCGAACGTCTGGAACGATTCTCCGGGTTCGGTGGAGAAGCAGTTCAGATTCAGGCAGTCATTCCAGTCGGCGCGGCCGATTAACGGCAGGCCGTGCGGACCGAGGTGCTCCATCGTATAATGGAAGGAACGGCGCAGATGCTCCATGAAGTCCGTTGCCTTGGAAGGATCACTGTCGTACGGCGTCATCTCATCTAAGATCGTGTAGTCGCCGGTCTCCTTGATGTAGGCGGCAGTACATGCGATCAGCCACAGCGGATCGTCGTTGAAACCGCTTCCGATGTCGGAGTTGCCCTTCTTGGTGAGCGGCTGGTACTGATGGTATGCGCTTCCGTCCTCAAACTGCGTTGCGGCGATGTCGAGAATGCGCTCTCTGGCACGATCCGGGATCAGATGAACGAAACCGAGCAGATCCTGACAGGAATCACGAAATCCCATGCCGCGTCCGATGCCGGACTCAAAATAGGAAGCGGAACGGCTCATGTTGAAGGTAACCATACACTGATACTGGTGCCATACGTTCACCATGCGGTCGAGCTTCTCCTCGGAGGAAGAGATGGTGAAGTGGGAGAGCAGTTCGTCCCAGTATTCCTTTAATGCGGCAAGTGCGGCATCCGCCTTCTCGGTGGTGTCGTAGCGCGCCATCAGGGCTTCTGCCGGTGCGCGGTTGATCACGCCGTCCTCCGGGCGTCCGACCCATTTTTGGTCGATGGGGTTCTCAATGTAGGCGAGAACGAACACGAAAGTTTTAGATTCGCCCGGTGCCAGCGACACGGAAAGGTGATGCGAGCCGACCGGAGCCCAGCCGCTTGCCATGGAATCCTTGGAAGCACCGGTGACAACCACCTCGGGAGCGGAATTCTCTCCGTATGCGCCGAGGAAGGAATCACGGTCGGTGTCAAAACCTGCGATCGGAGCGTTGACCGCATAGAGCGCATAGTGATTGCGGCGCTCGCGGTATTCCGTCTTGTGGTAGATCGCGGAACCGTGGACCTCTACCTCACCGGTGGAAAAATTGCGCTGGAAATTCGTCATGTCATCCATGGCGTTCCAGAGACAGAATTCCACGTAGGAGAAAACGGAGAACGTCTTTGGCGCGCTGCCGTTGTTGGTGAGCGTGAGCTTGTTGATCTCGCAGCTGTCGTCGACCGGAACAAAAGCAGTCAGCTCTGCGGAGAGATCATTCTTGGAACTGCGGAAGGTGGAATATCCCATGCCGTGATGGCACTCATAGGAATCCAGCTCGGTCTTTGTGGGCATCCATCCCGGATTCCAGATCGTATCGCCTTCCTTAATATAGTAGTAATGGCCGTTGCTGTCGAACGGGACATTGTTATAGCGGTATCTGGTCAGGCGCAGAAGCTTTGCGTCTTTATAAAAACTGTAGCCGCCGCAGGTGTTGGAGATCAGGGAAAAGAAATCCTTTGATCCCAGATAATTGATCCACGGAAGCGGTGTCCGCGGAGAAGTGATGACGTATTCTTTCTTCGCATCATCGAAATAGCCAAATTTCATGGGCTTACCTCCATTCATATCATGTAAGCATACGCATTTCCGAAACATTTGCAACGAAAATAGGTAAGTGAATTGTTCAAACTGAAATAATTGCGAAAACGATTAAGTAAACAATTTCTAACTAAAAGTATAACCTGTGAAAATAAAAAAATCAATCGAAATACGTATAAATACAGTGAATACAGCAGATTGAACAAAAAAGCGGGTAAAATATAGAAGAAAGACACAAAGGAGCTGAAAACCGAAATATAGGGATAAAAAACGAAAACGTATAAGAATGACAGGGAAAATACAACTTATAATAGAAGAAAAAGAAATAGAACACGCAAAAATGCACAAAAAATCAGCGAAAAAAGTGTTAAACTCGCCGAAATGACAAATATGTATTGCATTTTTGCAAAAGATGGCATATAGTAAAAGTACGAAAACGATTAAGTGATGTTTCGAAAGTGTGGAGGACACAATGGTATCATTAAAAACGATAGCTGAGAAATGCGGTGTCTCCACTGCAACGGTAAGCAAGGCACTCAACGACCAGAAGGATGTCAGCGAAGAGACGAAGCATCGGATCAAGAAGACAGCAGAAGCACTCGGGTATTTTCCCAACGCGGCAGCGAGAGCACTTAAGACCAACCGTTCCTATAATATAGGAGTCCTTTTTGAGGAAGAAGCGGGCAGCGGTCTTACCCATGAATATTTCTCGGGTGTGCTCAACGGTCTTAAAGTTCAGGCAGAGAAGCAGGGTTACGATATCACATTTATCAATACCTGTTTTGAGAACCGCAAGATGTCCTACTATGAACACTGCAGATACCGGAACTTTGAAGGAGTCGCAATCGTCTGTGCCGATTACAATGATCCGGACGTTCTGGAACTGATGAACAGCGATCTGCCGGTGGTAACCATCGACTATGTACATCATAACTGTACGGCGGTAAGCTCCAACAACATTCAGGGCATGGAAGACCTTGTGAAGTATATTTACCAGCAGGGGCACCGGAAAATTGCATATATCCACGGTCAGGAGAATTCCTATGTTACCAAGGACCGGCTGGCAAGTTTTTACCGGACGATGGATGAATTAGGACTGGAGGTGCCGGATGAATATATCCGGACGGCCGATTATCTTGAGACGAAGGAAGCAGCAAGGCAGACCAGAGAGATTTTAAATCTTCCCGATGTGCCGACCTGCATCATCTACCCGGATGACACCGCCTTAATCGGCGGAAGGAATGTCATCATTGAGATGGGACTTCGGATTCCGAGAGATATCTCCGTGGCAGGTTACGATGGAACACGCATCTCACAGCTGCTGCATCCCAAACTTACCACAATCCGTCAGAACACAGAGCTGATTGGAAGCGAAGCAGCCAAGCGATTGATTGGCACAATTGAAAAACCGCGAACAACTCTCGTTGAGAGAGTCGTTATAGAAGGAAGCTTAGTACCAGGGCAATCCGTAGGAAAAATTTTGCAGAAATAACAGCGGGGCGCAGGAAAAGGTTTCCCAAACCAATGGCGAAAGCCAGACATCTTAAGGAGGAGGGTTTTCTATGAAGAAGAAAATCATTAGCGCACTCTTATGTGCATCCATGGTAGCATCCATGGCAGCAGGATGTGGATCATCCGACACAGCAGACACGACGACAACAGACAACACAGCATCAACTCCTGCAACAGAGGCAGCACCTGCAGCAGATGCAGGCACAGAGACAGCTACAGATGCAACAGCATCCGATGAAGGCAAAGTCCTCAACATCTACTGCTGGAATGAAGAGTTCAAGTCCAGACTGGAAGATCATTATCCGGGCTACACCATCGTAGACGGAACCACAGGAACCATCGGCGATGTGACCGTAAAATGGAACATCACACCGAGTGATGACAACGCATACCAGAACAACCTGGATGCTACCTTATTAAAGCAGGCAGATGCAGCAGCTGATGACAAGATCGATCTGTTCCTCGTAGAGGCTGATTACGCATTAAAATATGTAGATACCGATTACACCATGGACGTAGCAGATCTTGGCATCACAGATGCAGATATTGCAGACCAGTATCAGTACACAAAGGATATTGTTACTGATTCCAACGGCAAATTAAAAGGCCTTACCTGGCAGGGCTGCCCGGGCGTATTATTCTACAACCGTGAAGCTGCTAAGGAAGTGCTTGGCTCCGATGATCCGGCAGACGTACAGGAGTATGTAAAGGATTGGGATACATTCAATGAGACAGCAAAGACATTAAAGGCTGCAGGTTACAAGATCACATCTTCCGCAAATGATTCCTACCGTGTATACTCCAACAACGTAACTTCCAAGTGGGTAGTTGATGGTAAGATCAATATTGATGATAACATCATGAAGTGGGTTGACGATTCCAAGGAACTTGTTGATGCAGGCGAGACTGGCACAGCAGATCTTTGGAGCGATGACTGGAAGAAAGGCTTCTATCCGGAAGGAAAGGTATTCTGCTACTTTGGACCGGCTTGGTTAGTAAACTTCTCCATGGCAGCTGAGGACGAGGGAAGTATCGCAAACCTCGGCGGATGGGGCGCAACACAGGGACCGGAAGGCTTCTACTGGGGCGGATCATGGATCTGCGCAGCAAATGGAACAGATAACCCAGGTCTTGTAAAAGATATCATGCTTCAGATGACAACAAACGCAGACCTTATGAAGGATATCGTTGTTGCAGATGATGATTTCGTAAACAATAAGCCAACCATGGAAGCTATGGCACAGGATACCAGCTACTCCAGCAAGGTATTAGGCGGACAGAATCCACTGGCTATGTACTGCGCAGGTGTTGACAGCCTTGACTTAAGCAACCTTTCCGCATACGACCAGGGCTGCAACGAGGAGTTCCAGCACGCAATGAAGAATTACTTCGAGGGCAATGCAACCGAGGATGAGGCACTGGATCTGTTCTACAAGGCAGTAGAGGAGAAATATCCGGAGCTGACACACTAATCGTGGAACTGTAATCTCAGTGATTGAGAGGATATAAGCATCGGTGCAGAAAGCATCAGCAGATGAAGAAGTAAAGATGCTATGGATAGAATGACAGGAGCCACGCCTGCCGGCCATCAGGAAGGCGGGTGTGGCTCATTCTATGCCAAAATACAGGTGATTTCTCTGGAAATGCAGAGCTGACAGCAGGTCTGCAAAAAAAAGGAAGGGCTGCTGTGAGCTCTGTATACAATGAATGAAGAAGGGGGCAAATGCTATGAAAAAGAAGTCAAAAGCCGTTCGGTATAATAAATGGGGCTATATCTTTTTACTTCCGTTTATTATCGTGTATGTGATTTTCCAGTTGATTCCGATGGTAACAACCATTTACAACAGTTTCTTTGAGAATTATCTGTCGGGCCTGACACAGATCGGACCGAATTTTGTCGGACTTGCAAACTATAAAAAGCTGTTTTCAGACGGTGACATCTGGGTTTATGCCAAGAATACCATGGTGATGTGGATTATGTGTTTTATTCCGCAGATCTTCCTGTCACTGCTTTTGGGCGCATGGTTCTCGGATGTGAGCCTGAAATTAAAAGGACAGCGGTTCTTTAAGACAGTGATGTATCTGCCGAACCTGATTATGGCATCTGCATTTGCCATGTTGTTCTTCACATTGTTTTCCGACAGCGGTCCTATCAACTCACTGCTCATGCAGATTGGCTTTATCGATACACCTTACAAATTCCTTTCCAATGTTGGAAGCACGAGAGGACTGGTTGCATTCATGAATTGCTTGATGTGGTTCGGCAATACGACAATCCTTCTCATGGCAGGAATGATGGGAATCGATACCTCACTCTTTGAGGCTGCCGAGGTAGACGGGGCGACTTCCATGCAGGTGTTCTTCAAGATTACACTGCCGCTGCTGCGCCCGATCCTTGTATATGTACTTGTAACTTCTTTGATCGGTGGTCTCCAGCTGTTCGATGTGCCGCAGATTTTGACAAACGGAACCGGAGATCCGATGCGTTCCTCCATGACGCTGATCATGTTCTTGAATAAGCACCTGTACAGTAAGAACTATGGTATGGCGGGTGCGCTGTCAGTTGTATTGTTCTTTATTACCGGTGTATTAAGTCTTGTAGTATTTAAGATTACCGGCAATGACAAGAGAAAGGGGTGAGCTGTATGGAAACAAGAAAAGTACATAAAGGAATGAATATTCATACAAGAAGAGCCATTGCATATGTGGTATTGACGATTATTTCGTTTTTCTGTCTGTTCTGGTTCTACATCCTGTTTGTGAATGCAACGAGATCAAACGGACAGCTGCAGTCCGGATTCACACTGGCACCGAGCTCGCATCTTCTGGAGAACTGGAAGAATCTGCTCGCGGGAACACTTCCGGTATGGAACGGTATGTTAAACAGTATTATCGTAGCAGGCTTAAGCGCACTGGTTTCGGTCTACTTTTCAACCATGACGGCTTACGCGATTCATGCATATGATTTCGGACTGAAAAAGTTCATCTATCCGTTCATCCTGATGATCATGATGATCCCGACACAGGTAACGGCGCTTGGATTCGTACAGCTGGTTGGAAAGATGCATCTGGAGGATTCCTTTATTCCTCTGATTGTGCCGACGATCGCAGCACCGGTTACATTTTTCTACATGAAACAGTACATGGAAAGCGCCCTGCCGCTGTCCCTCATCGAGGCGGCGCGTATCGACGGCTCCGGCGAGTTCCATACCTTTAATCAGATCGTACTTCCACTGATGAAACCGGCGATTGCGGTTCAGGCGATCTTCACATTCGTAAGCAGCTGGAACAATTACTTTACACCGGCATTGATCTTACACGATGACAAGAAGAAAACCCTCCCAATCCTGATCGCGCAGCTTCGTGCGGCAGACTGGCTGAAGTTCGATATGGGGCAGGTGTACGTCATGATCGCGTTCTCCATATTCCCGGTTATCGTCGTATATCTGATCCTCTCCAAACACATTGTGCAGGGCGTTGCCCTCGGAAGTGTGAAGGGTTAAAAAATGTGGCTGTCACACGGAACGATGGCATTGTGATAAGCTGCAACTGTTAAAAGACGGGAAGACTCAAGTTCCGGATGAACCCGGGCGTGAACATTCGTTGGAGCAAAATACGTGAAATTCTTTTCTGCCGTGTTTTTCATCTCATTCTGTGTCTTTGCCACGTTTTGACAATCCACAGGAGGTGTCCGATAAGCTGCAGACAATGAGCGAACTTCCTAGCGTGCCTAGTGGCACCGCTTCATAGACAATATAAAACTGCGCGAACCGAAACTCGTTGGCATCTGCTATTGAAAACATGGCAGATGCCAATTCAGACATCGGCTTCGCGCGGTTATGTTTTATTCAGCGGTGCCACAAGGCACACACGAAAGTTCTAAAATTGTCTGCGGCTTGCGAACATCTCCTCGTGGAGTGTTCAAAACTTGGAAAGACACGGATCATCGCAGATGGCAAACACGGCAGAATTAGAAATTCCGTATTTTGCGCTCCGAATGTCCACGCTCCGGGTTTGATCTGGAACGTTGTCCTTTCCGATTTTTTCAGTGTAATATATGACATAGCCGTCCGTTCGCGTGACAGCCTTATTTTGTGGAGACATCGTCAACATCCCGGTATCCGTTGTGCAGATATTCTGCCCTGTGATTGACTTTTTTCAGAAAATTATGTAGTATGGAGTAAGACTAAAGTACGATAGATGCGGGATCTGGGGGTGCTAAGATGAAGGCGGAAGTGGCGCATTTTACGACGGAACAAATGGTTGATATGGTAGGGCTTTTAAGCCCTTGTATGGATGATTACTTGTATGTGTGTGATTTTAAGGAAGATTATTACCAGATTTCACCGAATGCGGTGAAGCGTTTTTGTCTGCCGGCAGATCATTTTCACAATGTAGTGGAAATGCACAGACAGGTTGTATATCCGGATGATCTTGATTTGCTGCTGGTAGAGCTGGAGCTTCTCTCCACGGGCAGGAAAGTATTCCACAATCTGCACTATCGCTGGATGGGGAAGAATCATGAAACGATCTGGATCAACTGCAGGGGCAGAGTATTGAGCGATCCGGAGGATGGATCACCCAGATACCTTGTGGGCTGCATCAATGAGATCGGGGCAAAACAGAAGGCGGACAATGTCAGCGGCCTGTTGGGAGAATATAGTCTGAAGATTTTTTATGAGAGCCGCAGTCCAAAGCTGCCACAGGGATTTTTGCTCAGAATCGGCATCGATGATTTCAAGAACATCAACGAGAGCCACGGCAACGAATACGGAGATTATATTTTAAGAAGAACGGCACAGTGTATTGAGGAAAATATAGGCCCGGAACAGAGCCTGTTCCATATTGTGGCGGATGAGTTCGCAGTTGTGGATTTTTCCGGCGGCAGTGTGCAGCAGGCCGAAGATCTTTTCCATGAGATCAAGAAATCCATCTACGCATTTATTGAGCAGAACCAGTACAAAGCGGTGTATACGGTGTCCGGAGGTATCGTGAAGAACGGCGATGTGGACAATTCCTTTGAAAATGCCATGAAGCTTTCGGAGTTTGCACTCAGCGAGGCGAAGGAGCGCGGAAAAAACAGCTGCTATGTATTTGAGGAGGAGGAATACGAAGATTATCTGAAAAGCCGCACACTGCTGCGGCAGCTGCATCATGCGGTAAATAATGGATTTGAGGGATTTGAGGCATATTTCCAGCCGTTGGTAAATGCTGCAAACGGTGAACTGACCGGGGCGGAGACGCTGCTCCGCTTCCATTCACCGGAGGGTGGGATGGTATCGCCCGGCGAATTTATCCCGATTCTCGAAGAATCCGGTCTGATTATTCCGGTCGGCAGGTGGGTGCTGCGCCAGGCGCTGGATGCATGCAGGGAATGGCAGAAGATTCTTCCGGAGTTCAAGGTGAATGTTAACCTGTCCTATGTGCAGGTGTTAAAGAGCCGTGTTCTCACGGATGTGCGCAGGATTGTTGATGAGTTCGGAGTCAAGCCGTCGAGTGTCTGCATCGAGCTGACAGAGAGCGGTTATCTGGAGGAGAATGAGCGCTTTGACAAAGTCTGGAACGGACTCAAAGAATACGGTGTATTGCTGGCACTGGATGATTTTGGCACAGGATATTCCAACCTGCGTTGTTTAAGCGATTTAAAGCCTGCATATATTAAGATTGACCGGTCGTTCACATTAAAAGCGCTGAACCGTGAATATGAGTACCGGCTTTTAAATCATATCGTGGAGATGTCCCACAGCCTGGGGCTTCACGTATGCGTTGAGGGAATCGAGACAGAGGGCGAACTTACAAAGGCAAAACAGACAGAGCCGGATTATATACAGGGGTTTCTGTTCGGAAAACCTTGCAGCAGGGCGGAATTCACACAGAAGTTCTTCACAAAACAGGCCGGATAAAGGACTTTTCATGCGGGTGTAAATATGCTATACTTGCATCAGGAGTGAGATTATGCCGGAAGAGGTGCGGCGGGATGTGCGGCATCTGCTGACAGAAAGACGAGGAGAAGGAGAATGACAGAGACGGGTTTTTTGATCTTTATGGGGATCTTATTGCTGCTGGTTGTAATTGTGGTCGTGGTTGTGGTGGCTTCTTCGGTAGCCGGAACAGCGGCGGCAATTGCGGATGACGACGATGAGGAAGAATAAGTATCGTAAGACAGCAGAATAGACAAACGCAGATATGCTGCGGAGAATCGAAAGATTCTCGCGCAGCATAAAAAATGTCAAAAGCCGACCGACTGGTCGGACGGAATACAAAGTCAAAGAGAGGATACAGATGTGATTTCAAAATTTAGTGTAAAAAGACCGTACACTGTCATTGTGGGTGTAATCCTGGTGATCGTTCTGGGAGTGGTGTCATTTACCAGAATGACGACTGATCTGCTGCCGGATATGAACCTGCCCTATGCGCTGGTAATTACAACGGATGTGGGCGCGAGCCCGGAGGAGGTTGAGACGGATGTGACGGCACCGGTTGAAGCCTCCATGGCGACGACATCCAGCATCAAAAACGTGAGCTCCGTATCGTACGACAACTATTCCATGGTTATTCTGGAATACGAGCAGAGCGCCAACATGGATTCCATTCTGATTGAGATCCAGCAGAAGCTGGACCAGCTGGAGGGAAGTTTTTCAGACAGCGTCGGAAAGCCGATGATTATGCAGATCGACCCGGATATGATGCCGGTCATGGTGGCGTCGGCGGATGTGGAAGGCATGGATGAGTCAGAGGTGTCCTCCTATGTGGAAAATGAATTTTCACCGGCACTCGAGAGCGTGGAGGGTGTGGCTTCGGTAAGCGCTACCGGCGTGCTTGAGGAATCCGTGCAGGTGACCATGGATCAGGACAAAATCGATGCTCTGAATGATAAGATTCAGGAAAAGATCGAGGAACAGTTTGCAGATGCGCAGAAGGAACTGGATGATGCATCCGCAGAGCTGGAAAATGGCGAGAAAAAGCTGGAGAGTGGCAAGAGCGAACTGGCAAACCAGGTCAGTGCCGCAGCCAATCAGATTGAAAATGGAAAGATTCAGGCGTATGTCGGCGCATCAGAATTAAAGACGAATATGACCATGATGACTGAGGCAAAAAAGATCATGGAGAAGGCAATTCCGGCACTGCAGCAGCTTTATAATGATGGAATTGCAGCCAGACAGCAGCTGGAAGCGCTGAAGAATATGCTGACACCGGAACAGCAGGAGGCGATTGCGGCAGGCAGCGCACAGATCGAGCAGCAGGCAAATGCACAGCTTGCAACAATCAATGAATCGATCGCCGCATGGGGACAGCAGCTGGAGAGCCTTGGCATCAAAGTACAGACACTCGATGATCTGCCCTATGCAATCGCAGATATGACGCAGAAGCTTGCCGAGATCAATACGGGAATTGCGACCATGCAGGAGGCGCAAAAACAGGTGGACGCAGGTAAAATTGCGCTGGATGAAGCCTCCGCGCAGCTGACGAAGAACCAGATTGAGGGAATCCTGCAGCTGAGCGAGGCGACAGCGCAGCTTGCCGATGCAAAGAATCAGCTGGCGCAGGGACAGAGCCAGCTGGATGCGGCAAAGGATAGCGCAAAGGAATCTGCGGATCTGAATCAGATTCTCACGGTCGACATGCTCGGTAACCTGCTCGCGGCACAGAATTTTTCCATGCCGGCAGGCTATGTCGGGGAAGGCGAGAACCGCTACATGGTGCGTGTGGGAGATAAGCTGGATTCCGTGGACGAATTAAAGCAGGTGGTTTTGATTGATCTTGGTCTGGACGGAATCGGGCCGGTCTGCCTTAGCGATGTGGCGGCAGTGGAACTGGTGAACAACGCCGGTGAGTCTTATTCCAAGGTAAACGGAAACCCCGCAATCATGCTTTCCATTGAAAAACAGACCGGGTACTCGACCGGGGATGTGACAAAGCGGATCCAGCAGAAATTAAAGGCGATGGAGGCAGATAATCCCGCACTTCACACGGCGATCTTGATGAATCAGGGAATTTATATCGATATCATTGTGCAGTCGGTATTGGAAAATATGATCGTGGGCGCGCTGCTGTCCGTCATCGTGCTGATTCTGTTTTTAAAAGACATCCGGCCGACGCTCGTGATTGCATGCTCCATCCCGCTCAGTGTTATTTTTGCGGTGGTGTTGATGTATTTTTCAAATATTTCCTTAAACATTATCTCGTTGTCGGGACTGGCGCTTGGCATCGGTATGCTTGTGGATAACTCTATCGTGGTCATTGAGAACATCTATCGCCTGCGGAGCGAGGGATATTCCATCAAAAAGGCGGCGGTTGAGGGAGCCGGCGGCGTGACCGGAGCCATTATTGCATCGACCTTAACGACGGTGTGTGTGTTCGTTCCGATTGTGTTCACAGAGGGAATCACGAGGCAGCTGTTTGTGGACATCGCACTCACAATTACGTTTACATTGACAGCCAGCCTCATCGTGGCGCTGACGTTCGTGCCGATGATGGCGGCGGGACTACTTAAAAATCCCAAAGAGGTGCGGCACGCCTTCTTTGAAAAAGTGCAGCAGGGATATGCGAAGCTTTTGGAACTGGCGCTTAAGTTCAAGCCGGTGGTATTCATCGGTGTGATCGTCCTGCTTGTGACGAGTGCGCTTGCCGCGTATTCCAGAGGATTTTCCTTCATGGATATGAATATGGAAACCGATCAGTTGACCGTGACAGTGGCGGCGAAGGAGGACGAAAAACTGACGTTTGAGGAACTCTGCGAGCGCGCGGATGAGGTGACGGAGAAGATTGCGGGCATTGACGGCGTGGAGACGATCGGAGCGATCGCCGGAGGAGACAGCGCCCTGATGTCCATGGGCGGCAGCAGTGACAGTGTGACGATGTATCTGCTTCTGGATGAGAATTCCTCCGTCACGGCGGGAGAGATCACGGCGCAGATTGCGGAGCTGACCAAAGATATGGACTGTCAGGTTGACACGGACAATTCGGCGTCGGATATGAGTTCCTTCCTCGGAAGCGGTATTACGGTGCAGATCAAGGGAAGTGACCTTGGCACCCTCCAGGAACTGGCAGGGAAAGTGGCCGGTGTGGTGGAAGCACAGGAAGGAACGGTGGATGTGGATGACGGGCTGGATAATACGACGCAGTCCTACACGATTCATGTCGACAAGGAAAAGGCAGCGGAATACGGCATGACAACAGCGCAGGTATTCCAGCTGGTCTATGCAAAATTGGCGTCCCAGACCGCGGTGACGGCGATCTCTGCCGGCGTGCAGGATTACGAGGTGTATGTAAGGAGCGAGGAGCAGGCGAATGTGACGCTCGACGATATTAAGAACCTCACGTTTTCCTACGAGGATAAGATGGCGCAGTTAAGCAGTACGGGTAGCAACGGGGAGAAAGAGACGGACGAAAAACTGTCGGAGGATACCAAGGATACAGGGGATGCCAAGGATATCGAAGACACAGAAGATACCGGGGATACCGGGGATACGGTAAAGGAGATTCCACTTACCGAGATTGCGACGTTTGAGGCTGGCAGCAGCTTAAACGCAGTGTCCAGGGATTCCCAGACGCGCTATATCAGCGTCACAGCAGGTGTGGATGACACACACAACGTCACGCTTGTCGCAAACGCACTGATGAAAGAACTGAATAAAATAGATCTGCCGGAAGGATACTCAATTGAGATGACGGGTGAGGATGAGATGATAGCAGATGCCATGCAGCAGTTGTACCTGATGCTGATTCTGGCGGTCGTATTTATCTATCTGATCATGGTGGCACAGTTCCAGTCATTCCTGTCTCCGTTCATCATCATGTTCACGATTCCGCTGGCGTTTACCGGAGGTCTGTTTGCCCTGTTTTTCACCGGAAATGAGATCAGTGTTGTCGCAATGATCGGATTCGTCATGCTTGCAGGAATTATCGTCAACAACGGTATCGTTATGGTGGATTACATCAACCAGCTCCGCAGGGGCGGCATGACGAAAAAAGAGGCGATCTTAAATTCAGCAAAGACGCGTCTGCGCCCGATCTTAATGACAGCGCTCACGACGATCCTGTCGATGTCCACGATGGCGCTCGGACTCGGTGACGGTTCGGAAATGATGCAGCCGATGGCAATTGTGACCGAGGGAGGCCTGATTTACGGTACGCTTCTGACCCTGTTTGTGGTTCCGTGTATCTATGACGCGTTCAACAGGGAGAAAAATATGGTGGAGGAAGAATTATAATGAATGGGAGATATGAAAACGGGGCACTGCCGGAGAAAGTGCGGCTGCTGTACGAGGCGGTGCTTGCCATGGTAACCGACGGCTGGGATATCAACCGCATGAAGGTGTCGGACATCACGGCGCAGGCGGGGATCGGCAAAGGAACAGCGTACGAGTATTTTTCCTCCAAGGAGGAGATCATTGCGAATGCGGTCCTCTACGATGTGGAGATGCGGCTTGCGCACGTACTGGAAATCACCAAAGGTGAGGGAGATTTTGCAGGAAAATTTGTACAGATTCTTACTTATATGGAAGAGGTGTTCGCGAAGCGGCAGGCGTTCTGTCTTCTGGTACGGATCGGAACTGGTTCGTATGAGGTCTCTGAGTCCATGCGCAGGGAATGTGAAAAGAGACAGCAGGCTCTGGGCTGCCATCTGGCGGATAGGATTGTGGAGTCCCTGATGTGCCAGGGCGTGTCGGAAGGCACGATCGGGGAGACGAATCCGTACTTGCAGAAGCTGGCGTTCGTGGCGCAGATGACAGCGTTTGCAGGATACCTGGTCGATCTGGGAAAAGGAGAGAAGATGGCGGTAAGCAGGGAAGAGGCGAAGCGCTTTGTCTATGAGGCGCTGGTGAAGAGCCTGAACTAAAAATTTCTTGACAAAACGGGACGCTGCACGTATCATTAACAGTATGTAAAAGGTAGAGAGAAAGAGGAGTACATGCAGACTCGCCGCAGAGAGAGAGACCCATCGGCTGCAAGGTTTCTTGGAAGGAGATGCGTGGAAGGTAGCTTTTGAACCGGAACACCCAGAAAGCGGTACAGAAGATGTACGGCAGCAAGTGTTCACGCCCGGTTCCCGTTAACGAACCGCTGGTTAGAGAGCATCTGACCGGAGCGAAGACCGGCTGTATACAGCTGGTGAACAAAGGTGGTACCGCGATAAGTCGCCCTTTGTATCCTTGCGGATACAAAGGGCGTTTTTATGTAATTAGGAAAGAAAAGGAGAGAAGACAATGTGTCAGAATTGCAGCAAAGAACTTGCCAAGACATATGATCCGAAGGGGATCGAGGGAAGACTTTACAAAAAATGGGAGGACAACGGCTATTTCCATGCGGAAGTGGACCGTAGCAAGAAACCGTTTACCATCGTGATGCCTCCGCCAAATATTACCGGACAGCTTCATATGGGACATGCGCTCGACAACACCATGCAGGATATTTTGATCCGTTACAAGAGAATGCAGGGGTACAATGCACTGTGGCAGCCGGGAACCGACCATGCCTCCATTGCGACTGAGGTAAAGGTTATTGAGAACCTGAAAAAGCAGGGAATTGACAAGCACGATCTGGGACGCGAAGGCTTCCTCGAAAAATGCTATGAGTGGAAGGACGAGTACGGCAGCCGCATCATCAACCAGTTAAAGAAGATGGGTTCCTCCGCAGACTGGCAGAGAGAGCGTTTTACCATGGACAAGGGCTGCTCTGACGCAGTGCTTGAGGTATTTGTGAAGTTATATGAAAAAGGACTGATCTACAAGGGCTCCCGCATTGTCAACTGGTGCCCGGTCTGCAAGACCTCCATTTCCGATGCCGAGGTAGAGCATGAGGAGCAGGGCGGATTTTTCTGGCATATTAATTATCCGGTAGTCGGCGAGGAAGGCAGATTCGTTGAGATCGCAACAACCAGACCGGAGACGCTGTTCGGTGATACCGCAGTCGCTGTCAATCCGGACGATGAGCGCTACAAGGACATCGTTGGAAAAATGTTAAAGCTTCCGATGACAGACCGTGAGATTCCGGTCATCGCAGACCCATATGTCGACAAGGAGTTCGGAACCGGCTGCGTGAAGATCACACCGGCACATGACCCGAACGACTTTGAGGTTGGAAAGCGCCACAACTTAGAGGAGATCACCGTCATTAACGACGATGCGACGATGAACCATTTCGCAGGAAAATACGAGGGGATGGACCGCTACGAATGCAGAAAGGCACTGGTGGACGACTTGAAGGAGCAGGGACTTCTGGTAAAGGTGGAGCCGCACTCTCATAATGTAGGAACACACGACCGCTGCGGTACGACGGTAGAGCCGATGGTGAAGCAGCAGTGGTTTGTAAAGATGGATGAGCTGATCAAACCGGCAGTGGAGGCAGTGAAGAACGGAGATATCCAGCTGCTGCCGAAGCGCATGGAGAAGACCTATTTTAACTGGACGGACAACATCCGCGACTGGTGCATCTCCAGACAGCTCTGGTGGGGACACCGCATCCCGGCTTACTACTGTCCGGACTGTGGTGAGATGGTTGTGGCAAAGAGTGCGCCCCAGAAGTGCCCGAAGTGCGGATGCGGTCACATGGAGCAGGATCCGGATACGCTCGATACCTGGTTCTCCTCCGCACTGTGGCCGTTCTCGACACTGGGCTGGCCCAAGAAGACTGAGGATCTGGACTACTTCTTCCCGACCGATGTGCTGGTAACAGGTTACGACATTATTTTCTTCTGGGTCATCCGCATGATCTTCTCGGGTTACGAGCAGATGGGAAAAGCGCCGTTCCACACGGTACTGTTCCACGGACTGGTGCGCGATTCCCAGGGACGCAAGATGAGCAAATCGCTCGGCAACGGTATTGATCCGCTTGAGGTCATCGACAAGTACGGTGCAGATGCGCTCCGTCTGACGTTAATTACCGGAAATGCGCCGGGCAATGACATGCGTTTCTACTGGGAGAGAGTCGAGTCATCCAGAAACTTTGCCAACAAAGTCTGGAATGCATCCCGTTTTATCATGATGAATCTGGAGGGGGCTGCGATAACCGAGCCGTCCGCGGATGAGTTACAGCCGGCGGACAAGTGGATTCTCTCAAAGGTGAATACACTTGCCAAGGACGTGACCGAGAACATGGACAAGTACGAGATGGGAATCGCAGTGCAGAAGGTTTACGACTTCATCTGGGATGAGTTCTGTGACTGGTACATTGAGATTACCAAGACGCGCACCTACAACAAAGAGCAGGATCCGGTTTCAGCAAATGCGGCGTTCTGGACATTAAAGACGGTGCTCACAGAGGCGTTAAAGCTGCTGCATCCGTTTATGCCGTTTATCACGGAGGAGATTTTCTGCACACTGCATCCCAAAGAGGAGACGATCATGCTGGCAAAATGGCCGGAGTACCGCGCAGACTGGAATTTCCCGGCAGAGGAAGAGATGTTAGAGCACTGCAAGGATCTGGTAAAAGGTGTCCGCAACGTGCGTACGGAGATGGATGTGCCGCCTTCAAGAAAAGCAAAGATTTTCATTGTGGCAGACGATGCCGCACTGCGTGAGACATTTGAGAAGACAAGAGAGGCATATCAGAATCTGGCAGGCGCAAGCGATGTGAGTGTACAGGCAGACAAGAACGGAATCGAGGACGATGCGGTATCTGTCGTAATTCCGAGAGCAACACTGTATCTGCCGCTTGAGGATCTGGTCGATTTTGAGAAGGAGAAGGAACGCCTCTTAAAAGAAAAAGAGCGTCTGGTCAAAGAACTCGCCCGTTCCAGAGGAATGCTTTCCAATGAAAAATTCTTAAGCAAGGCTCCGGAGGCAAAGGTTCAGGAGGAAAAAGAGAAGCTCGCGGGCTACGAGCAGATGATGGCACAGGTCGAGGAACGGCTCGCACAGATGAACCGCTAGAAAAGAGTTCGTAAATCCCTGCGTGTTGTATCGGAAACGCAAAAAGATGTACTTGAAAAAGTACCATCGGACTAGTATGATAGAATGTAGATGGATTGACAGTAGCAGGTGGGATTTACACAGAATGGGGAGCGGCGGACTATGGCGGAACTTACACAACAGAAACCTATTATACGCATAACATTTGATGAGATGGAGGCCTATATGCTGCTCCCGGAGCCGGAACAGGGAACAGGGTATACGGACTCCCAGATCCGGCAGGAGATGGCAGCGAGAGGAATCACCACAGGCATAGATGAGCAGCGGATTTCCGATATGCTGGAGGGGCATACATACAATGCAGAGCTTCTGGTCGCGCAGGGGAAGAAGCCGGTGGATGGAACGGACGGTTACTACGAATACAAGTTCGACACGAACTTTGACGGCAAGCCGAAGCTTCTGCCGGACGGTTCTGTGGATTACTGGTCGGTACATTCGATCGAGTCTGTGACTGCCGGTCAGGTGATTGCCGTGTATCACCCTGCTGTGTCTGGCGAGGATGGAATGTCGGTCAAGGGCAGGCTGGTGCCTGCCAAGCACGGAAGAGAACAGATGCCGTTAAAGGGCAAAGGTTTCGATCGTATGGACGATGAGGTGACTTATACGGCTTCCATGGACGGTAAGATCGAGATGCAGAATGACCGGATTGTGGTTCTTCCGGTACATGAAGTCTCGGGGAATGCAGAGCTGGCAGAGGGTAATATCGACTTCCGCGGAGATATTGTCATTCACGGGAATGTGGAGAGCGGCGTCAACATCCGGGCAACCGGATCAATCACGATCGACGGTGTCGCCGAAGCGTGCATGCTGGAAGCCGGCAAGGACATCATCCTAAGAGGCGGTATGCTCGGCGGCAACAAGGCGTCTGTGAAGACGAAGGGCGCGATTACTGCGAAGTTTTTTGAGTTCACGAACATTCTGTGTGAGGGTGATCTGCAGGCGGATGTGCTGATGGATTGTTCGGTGATCTGCCATGGGCAGATACGTCTGACCGGAAGAAAGGGCAGTATTATCGGCGGTAAGGTACAGGCGATCCGCGGACTGATTGCAACCTCGCTTGGCAATGATGCCGAGAAGCGCACCGAGATCTTTGTCGGTGCCGGAATTGATGTGTACAGCCGCCTGCGTGTCATGGAGAAGAAGATCGAGACGACGAGGGAGGAACTGGCGAAGATCGAGGAAGGATTGGAGAAGTTCGAGATTCTCTCCAAGGAGCGTGGCGTCAGCTACACGAACGATCCGCGCCGGACGTCGCTGCTTCGGATTAAGATCAAGGATTCTGCAATGCTTGCCAGCGACGAGGAGGAAGTGCGGAAGCTCCGTATTCTCGCAGAGAGTTCCAGAGGCGCATGTGTCTCGGTGATCCAGGAGATTTATCCCGGCGTGATCATCAATATGGACGAGTTGAAGCTTGCCTTGAAAAATATGGCAACCGGAGTGGAATTTTACAAATTACCGGACAAGATCGGAACAAGACCGTGCAGCGCCGGTGTCGAATAGCAGAAGTTTCTGCGTCAAAAATAGCTTGATTATTAGCACCACTATATTATAATGAGAAAGTGAATAATATAGTGGTGTTTTTATATTGATGACAGAGGTGATAACAGTGATCAATTTTGAAGAAGAATTAAAGAATTTTAAGCCGAGCCTGGAAGTGGAAGAGGCGGAGCAGGCTATCTATAATCATGAACTCACGGATATGACGGACGTATTGCAGGAGATCCTGCAGGATATGAAGCGCGGCATGTAGAAGCAGGCAGGGTCAGGATTGATAAAGTGAGGTTTTCCATGGAATGTTATAATTGCGGGGCGAAGCTGGGCAAGGGCGATATCTGCCAGAACTGCGGAGCCAATGTTAAAATATACAAAAAGATCATTATGGCGTCCAATGCCTACTATAATGATGCGTTAGAGAAGGCGGCAGTGCGGGACCTGTCCGGCGCGATAGAGAGTCTTAGGACCAGCCTTCGTTTTTATAAGATGAATATCGATGCGCGCAACCTGCTCGGACTGGTCTACTTCGAGACGGGCGAGGTGGTCGAAGCGTTGACGGAGTGGGTCATCAGCAAGAATTACCAGCCGAGGGACAACGCCGCAAGCCGGTATTTAAATGAGATCCAGAACAATCCGTCAAGGCTGGATACGATCAACCAGACGATCAAAAAATACAACCAGGCGCTGCTGTACTGCAGACAGGACAGCCGGGATCTGGCGATCATCCAGCTCAAGAAAGTGCTGTCCTTAAATCCGAAGCTGGTAAGCGGTCATCAGCTGCTGGCGCTCCTCTACATTCAGGAGAAGAAGTACGACCTTGCCAAGAAGTCGCTTCGGAATGCGGGAAAAATTGACGCCAACAACACCACGACGCTACGCTATTTAAAAGAAGTCAACGCCGGATTGCGTGAGAATAACCCGAAAAAGCAGAAGAACGAGGATCTGATCTCCTATCAGAGCGGCAATGAGACCATCATCCAGCCGCGCTATCTCAAGGACAATTCCGCAATCGGAACGATCATCAATATGGTGATCGGAATTGCAATCGGTGCGGCGATCACCTGCTTTCTGATTGTGCCGGGAGTGCGCAGGGAGATCCAGAATCAGGCGAAAGCGGAGGTTCTTGACGCCAACAATGCCGTGGCATCCAAGAATCAGAGCATCAGTTCTTTAGAAGCGCAGATCGAAGATCTTACATCACAGATCACGGATGCGAAGAACGAGGAGGAGAGCAGCGCCGGAAAGGTCAACACTTACGAGCAGCTTCTGCAGGCGTACGTGGCGTACACCGACGGTGACATCGAGAAGGCTGGGACGGCACTCGGCAACGTCAATACCGATTATCTTTCGGATGACTCCATGACTGTGTACGATACGATCAATGCACAGGTAAACGCGGAGTATATCAGCGCCGTATATAAGGAAGCAACAGATGCTTACAATGCGCAGGAGTTTACACAGGCAATCGAGGATTACCTCAAGGTGATCGAACTCGATGAAACCTACGACAACGGCAATGCGCTGTACTACCTTGCGCAGTCTTACCGCAGGAATGACGACATGGACAATGCCAAGACCTATTATCAGAAGTTTGCGGATCTGTATCCGGGAACCGAGCGCGCTGCCAATGCACAGAGGTATCTGAACACCGAAGAATAAGCGGGGACAGGAAGAAGCAGGGTACTGCGCAAACAGACACAACAGTGATAAGACAAAAGAATTATGATACAAAAGACGTCGAACGGAGCAGTCCGTACCGGCGTCTTTTTTGTTTCATAGGAAACTTTGTTCCTATTATACAAAAATGCCATAAAGAAAAGAAAGGGAGGAAAAAGGATGGAAAGATATTGCGAACAGGAAAAAAACTGCCTGCGGGTGTATGTCCCGAGGGAACTCGATCATCATGAGGCAGACCGCCTGAAACAGGAGGCGGATTTCTTTATTGAGACCGGTCAGGTGAAGACGCTCGTGTTTGATTTTGCGGGAACGGAGTTCATGGACAGCTCCGGAATCGGGGTGATTATCGGGCGGAGCCGGAAGATGGGATATTTTGGCGGTGAGGTGTATGCGGAACATTTAAGCGGCAGAATCCTTAAGATTTTTAAGGTGTCCGGACTTCACACGCTGATACGGACAAGCGTACCTAAGCAGCAGAAAGAGCGGGAAGGGGAGAATCACAATGCATAGTAAGAATGAAGTGGAATTAAGTTTTGATGCGCGTTCCGTCAATGAGGGATTTGCCAGAATGGCGGTGGCTGCGTTTATCACAGAGCTGAATCCGACGATGGATGAACTCTCGGATGTCAAGACGGCCGTGTCGGAGGCGGTGACCAATGCAATCATTCACGGGTATGACAATCCGGAGGAAAAGGTACATATGACATGCAGGATCATGGGACGGGAAGTGGAGATCATCGTCTGTGATACGGGCAGGGGGATTGAGGATGTGGCGCGGGCAATGGAACCGTTCTACACCACAAAGCCGGAACTGGAGCGCTCCGGGATGGGATTTGCATTCATGGAAGCGTTTATGGATGAAGTTCAGGTTCAGTCTGCGCCCGGAAAAGGAACCAGCGTGCGCATGAAAAAATACATTGGCGTGCAGGAAGGCTGAACGTTATGGAGCTTTGGACGGAACAGATCATACAGGCTCACGCGGGGGACAAGGACGCAAGGAACCGGCTGGTGGCAGAAAACTTGGGCCTGGTGCACGCGGTGACGAGACGTTTTGAACACAGAGGACATGACAGGGAGGAACTGTTCCAGATCGGCTGCATCGGGCTGATGAAGGCTATCGACAAATTTGACGTATCGCTGCAGCTTGCCTTTTCCACCTACGCGGTACCGATGATTACCGGGGAGATCAGGCGTTTTCTGCGGGATGACGGTATGGTAAAAGTCAGCAGAACCTTAAAGGAGAACGGCTATAAAATCCGCAGGGCGGGAGAAATGCTTACCAGGGAACTGGGGAGAGAGCCGACGATGGAGGAACTGGCGGAAGCCGCCGGGCTGGAGCGCGAGGAGATCGTGCTGGCGCTTGAGGCAAACCGGGAGGTGGCGTCCATCTACCAGCCGGTCTATGAGCGCGACGGGGAGGAGCTGCTGCTGATCGATCAGATGGAGGGAAGCGGAGGACAGAGCGCGGAGCGGGAGGAGCCGGAGAAGGAGGCGGTCCTAAACCACATTCTGGTGGAACAGCTGTTGGAGACCGTCGGCGAGCGTGAGCGCCGTCTGCTGCAACTCAGATACTACGAGGGAAAGACACAGTGCGAGGTGGCAGAACTGCTGTCGATGAGTCAGGTGCAGGTAAGCCGCCTGGAAAAAAAGCTGCTGCTGCAGCTGCGTGAGCGCGTCCGCATGTGACAGAAAAGAGAGTTGGATTCGTCCAATTTTCAAAAAATGTTAAAAATTGGACGAGTTTTTATTACAAATATTGCGACAGGGCGAAAAAAATGATACTTTAGAGTAAAAGAATGGTGTCAAGGTGTACGGAGGAATGACAAATGGACAAAAGAACGTTATCTGATATGGCGCGCTGCAACCGGACGGCTATGATCTGCCATCTGGTGGAGGCGTCGATGATTACAATTACGTTTATCGCACAGCTTCTGGTGGGCAGCAGGGGACTGCTGTACTCTCTGCTGGTTGTTGTGCTGGCGATGGGACCGCCTCTGATGGAGCTTTTTTTCTGGAGCAGGGACAAGGAAAGCCCGGCGATCAAGCACCTGGTGGCGCAGGGATTCGCTGTGATGTACACGGTCATTTTGTTTACGACGACAAACAACATGCTGTTTTTGTATGTATTTCCGATGATTGTTGTGATTTCCGTATACAATGACAAGGCGTATGCCCTCAAGGTCAATATCGGGGTTGTGATAGAGAACCTTCTGGTTGTGATTCTTGGAGCGACAACCGGCAGATTCGGTTTCCGTGATATGAGTTCCGGCGTGATCCAGATTCTGGCGGTACTTTTGTTCTGCGCGTATTCCTATATCGCAGCGGCGACTTCCGAGACGAACAGCAGGGAGAAGCTGCAGCAGGTAAAGGATGCGCAGGGCGAGACCGAAAAGGTTCTCGGGGATGTCTCCCGGAATGCGGATGTGATGAGACGCGGAATCAATGAGATCCATGCAAAAGTGGAGCAGCTGCAGTCGGCATCGGAGACGACCAAGGACGCGATGGGACAGGTAACCATCGGCGCGACGGACACGGCGGAGGCAGTGCAGAGACAGCTGGCACAGACGGAGACGATTGGAGAGAAAGTAGGACTTGTCAGCACGGTTGCATCGGATATTACCGAGCGCATGGAAAAGACGCTTTCTGTGCTGGAAAAGGGAAAAGCGGATATGGATACCCTGGTGGGAGAGGTTGAAGTATCTGTGCGAAACAGCGCCAATGCCGCGGATAAGCTCGAGACGCTGAATCAGTATATCAGTGAGATGAATACAATTGTAGAGCTTATCAACGGTGTGACGTCCCAGACCAGTCTGCTGGCGTTAAATGCAAGTATTGAGGCGGCACGCGCAGGAGAGGCAGGAAAAGGGTTTGCGGTCGTGGCATCCGAGATCTCGGAGCTTGCAACTCAGACCAAGAGTGCAACGACCAACATCACACAGCTGATCGGCAACGTGTCCGGTTCCATCACGGAGGTTGTGACAGTCATCCGTGAGATGATCGACGGAATCAATGAGGAAAAGGAAATGTCTGGGAATGCGTCGGCAAGCTTTGGTACGATTGAGGAACATACCTATGCGATCCGCGATAATGTGGCGAGATTGACGGAGAGCGTTTCACAGCTTGAGGCGGCAAATCAGGAGATTGCTGATTCCGTGCAGACGATCTCGGCAGTGTCGGAGGAGGTATCGGCACATGCGAACGAGACGCTTGCGGCGGAGCAAGAAAATATGCAGCATCTTTTAACGATCGCCGGACGCTCACAGGAGCTGATCGCGCTGACACAGACGGAGGAGCAGCAGTAACACACGGAGACGTATTCTGGTTTGATACGGGGGGAAAATGAGTATGAAACTGACAGTTAATGCGGCAGGTTTTAACAACAGCGTCCAGATAGGGACAAAGGATGGACAGAGTGCGCGGACGGTAAAAAATGCGGTGTTCGGCGGCGCGACAAAACTCGGGGAAGATTCAGTGGCAAAACGCCGGGAGGAAGCGAGGAAGCAGGCGTGGAAGGTCGTGGAAAATGCGTGGAAAAATGACCGGTCGGTAGATGACACCATACAGAGCCACCGGGACAGCTACGCGGAGCTGGAGAACCGCAAAAAGGGAGCACTGGCTGCAATCGATGAGACGAATCAGCAAAAGGAAGCATTGCGGGAGCAGTGCGGCGTGGATGCGGATTCCCAGGAACAGCAGGATCTGCTCCTTCTGGAAAAAGAACAGGATTATAAGAACGGCGTTCTGGATGAAGGGCTGACGGACGAAGAATATGACAGACTGGCAGAGATCCACAAAAAGCCGCTGACCGGGTATCAGAAGCAGGCGATGGAACTGAACAATTATGCGGCGGGTCACAAGAGGGAGATCCGGGGAGCCGACTACGGCATGACTGCGGAGAAACAGAACGTCTCCCGTATCAAGCTGGAGCGCTTGAAGACGCATGCGATGGTTGACGCACAGGGAGCTGCGGATGACATCATGGATGCGGCAAACGACGAGATTATCGGAATGCTTGTGCAGGAGGTAAAAGACCAGCAGGATGAGAAGATGGACGAGGCGAAGGAAAAAGCCGACGAAGCCATGAAGGAGAAGGAAAAGCGCGAGGAAAAGCTGGATGAGATGAAGCTGGAGCGCGCGATTGAGCGCGCGATGATCGAGGAAACCGATGAAGCAGTGGAAGAGGCGGAGCGCATCAAGCGCCAGAATGATAGCCCGGACATTCAGATGACGGACATGGTGGATCTGGCGGACAGCGCAGATCTGAAGAAGAGTGTGGATCAGAACCTGGGCGACATCAAGAGCAGCATGAAAGTGCTTGAAGCGGATCTGAAGGGAATCAAGGTGGATGAGGAGGCGTAAGATAGCATGAACCGGCAGAAAATGCGTGCCGGCAGGGGATAACAGGCAATTCTGAATATTGGTCATACCAGATTTTGTTAATAATTGTAAAAATACTTGTAATTTTCTAAAAAAAGTATTAAAATTCATTTGTGGACTGGTCATACCAGATACCTGGTGCGCCGGTTCCGAGGGAGTATCATATTTTTAATAAGACAAAGGAGGAAAAAGTTATGTTATTCCAGATTAACAGCATGTGGCAGCTCCTGGGATGGGTTCTCGTATTTGCAGGACTTGTAATCTTAAATGAGATTGAGCGCCGCACAAAACTTGGCGGTTATGGTATTTTTGTAGGAGTTCTTGCAATTCTTACTGTATACTTTATCGCTATTCAGATCAGCGCCGCAAACGGTGGCTGGGGTGCAACCAATGATACCTATGTATATATGGGTGGCTGGTTCCATTATGCAAAGTTATATGCAGCAGCATTTGGATGCATCGGTTTCATGTTCTTAAAGTACAAGCAGTGGATCGGTAAGACCGATTGGTTCAAGGTTTGGCCGTTTGTAATCGTTGCAATCAACATCATGATTGCAGTTGCTTCTGATTTTGAGTCCGCAATCAAAGGCGCACAGGCAGTCAATGGCTGGTGGTATTCCATCGAGGATGTATGGCTGAACGGTGGCTGGTGGAACTGGGTCAATGGTATCGCAGGTATCCTCAACATCTTCTGTATGACAGGCTGGTGGGGAATTTATGCATCCAAGGACAAGAATCATCAGGATATGTTATGGCCGGATATGACGGTATGGTTTATCGTGGCATATGATCTTTGGAACTTTACCTATACATACAATAACCTGCCGACGCATTCCTGGTATTGCGGTCTGGCTCTGCTTCTTGCGCCGACATTCGCAAATGCACTTTGGAACAAGGGCGGCTGGATTCAGAACCGTGCCAATACGCTGGCAACCTGGTGTATGTTCGCACAGGTGGTTCCGATGTTCCAGATCAAGGGACGTTTCTCTGTACTTCCGGTACTCTACTCTAACGTAGAGGGCTTTGAGTCTCTGGATGCGTTTTCCTTAACGACAATGGATCTGACCAGCGTAGCACCGAACACCAAGGTACAGGGATTCATGGCAATCATTGCATTGGTTGCAAATGTCATCTGCTTAAGCGTAATCATCAAGCGCGCAATCGAGCAGAAGAAGAATCCGTACAAGAACGAGATCTTTGCAGATACCAAGGATTTCAAGGTTGCAATCGCACGTGCTGAGAAATAAAACAGAGATCTGAAATGAAAAACTCCGTCCCGGAAGGGCGGAGTTTGCTAAGAACATAAAATAAAGTGTGTAAGTTGTTGGTATTAACAAAACTTACACACTTTATTTTTTTGACTGAGAAATATATGTTTGGCAGTCTGTTTATTTCCAGATTAGAGGACAGATAAAAATTAGGATCAGGAGGTCAGTATGTCAATAAAATTATGAAAATCTGATGCGTGGATAAGCTTTTCTACGGTAGTGCTGTTCTCAAAATGCTCCAGTAAATTAGAATAGACATATTTAAAATCCATACGCTGCTGATGGTTGACGCCGATCATCATAATAATTTGAACATCAAAGGTTCCCCAGCGAAGAGGTTTTTCGTTAACGATTACAAATCCAATATTTTTTTGGGTAGAGCAGACGATGGAATGTGGGATTGCCACTTTGTTGTCAAAACTGGTGGGGGTAACAGCCTCCCGTTCCAGAACAGAGTCAGTAAAAGCTTCCGGAGCAATACCCAGAGCAACCAGTTTTTCTGCCATATAGCGTATCATATCTTCCACAGAATTTTCGTAATGATTTTTTTCAAATAATTGCGGATCCATAAAACTAATTAGTTTATCGTGGAATATTCTGCGTTTTTTTTCAGCCAGAAGTTCGTTACAGACAGATTGTATTTTTTTAAAATCATGCTCTGTAATAATTGTATTTGTTTGTATGACTCTGAGATTGGCCTGTGGCAGAACCTGATTCGTGGCATCGATAATCAGATCGTAGTAAGCAGGATTAACGTCATCCAGAGTGTTAGTAACCTCCGCAATTTTGCATTTTCCGGATAATTTTTGAGTAATGGATTCCAGAGAATGCTTATTGTAATAGTTATAATAATTATTTACTACCAGAACTGCCTTTATTTCGGGATGTTCATCCATTTTTTTCCCAAGAACAGCACCTACATGAAGAGATATAAAAGTTATCTCATCTTTATTTAACTCATAACCAAAAGTAGTTTTAATTTCTTGTGCAATAAAAACGGCGATTTCGTAAATTAACGGATTCTGAATAAAAATCTCATCTGACAAGGGAGTCCGGATGGAAACATTGTGCCTGCATCGAAATAGTGCATTGGAGAGATGGACAGTGAAAAAATTAATAAAATCCGTGTCATATAAATCAATATAGTAAATGGTTTTTACCTGTTTTATAATTTCATTGACAAACTGAATAAGTGCGCTGTCCACAATCCGGGGCAGGTCAATGACATTATTGATGTTGATTGCACTTGTTTTTGTCATGATAATGAATGCCAGCTGCTGCAGTTCATTTTCGTTAAACTGTATGGGGCATAAGCGCGAGATCTGGTCAAAGATCCGGCTGGCGGCACGATATTCGGCAGTGTGAATTGTCGCGCTGTCGTAAAGTGGCTTTTCTAATAGACATTCCCTGATTTTGATACGGGTCATATTGATAATGACATGAATAATAATGCTTTTGAAAGCGTAATCGGAGGCATAAAGGTTTTCGGTCTGCAAGGCTTCATGGACAATTGCCCGCAAAGAATCTGGAGAAATATTCAAAATCTTACAGAATGACTCCAAAGTCAGATCTATGGTAGAATCCAGATTCGAGGTAAGATAATGGGAAAAGAGAGCTCGTTTATGATGTTCTTCACCGACAATATCGATTGTTCCGTTTTGGCGGTGAATACTCAGATTGAAAAGGGCGAGTTTCTTTTTTACCCGGATCATATCTTTTTCAATGGTGGAATAGCTGATATAAATAGAGTCAGCCAGATCGTATAAATCAAGGCCGGATTTGGCCAGTATTAGCTTTTCAATAATGTAATTAATACGCTCCTCCGGAGTGGCGAATGCAAATAAAGCCTGCGATTTGTTACCAGGGCTGTCAGGCTCATCGTTCTTTATTCCGATCCAGAGATAGCCGTTTTCATTTGCGGTAATTTGTTCACCGGCGTTTCTGAGTTCCTTGATATAGTTACGGACGGAACGGTCGGAAACAGAAAGCAAAGAACTCAATTGCCGTGACGAAAGCGGTGTATCTGATTGTTTTAAAACTGTAAGCAGCTTTTGAAGGTTATTCATTATTATAATCTGCCTTTCTGTGAAAGGTGCCAATATATTAAAAACCAGCAGCTTTTTGTATTTTATAAATTTAATTTTATTTATTATAATATAAGAGATTATCTATATCAATCCATTCCTTTCCTAGTGGGTAGGAAGCTCGGAGGATAGATATAAGTTTGAAAATAATGGATAATGAATTTATCAAAAATATAACAGAGGAAGGGGATAATGTAATGAGGATTTTATTTATTTGTGGAAACGGTGTATCCAGCGGAATGATTGCATCGCGGACAGGAAAAGCAGGAAAAGCCCAGGGGTATGATGTAGACACGGAAGCCTACAGTTATACAGAACTGCCGGAGGTCATTGATGACTTTGATGTGGTACTGGCAGCGCCTCAGATGAAATGTAATGAGGAGATGATTCGTGAAACCTGTGAGGAACATGGGAAAAAATATGCGATCATTGACAATTATGCATTTGCCACACTGGATGGAACAAAATGTTTCGAGCTTGCGAAAAATCTGATTTGAGAAGGAGGAGTACAGATGAAATTTTATATGAAATTACAGGATTGGCTGGCAGGCCCATTTTCACAGAAAATGCAGAAGTTTATGCAGAACCCGTATATGCATGCGCTTCAGGTGTGTTTTACGATAATTCTGCCTATGATTATGGTTGGTTCATTGGCAAGTCTGGTTAATACGTTTCGGAACTTTGCTCCATGGCTTCCGGATCTGAGCCTGATCAATTCTTTTTCCTTTGGGCTGATTTCCATTTTTATGGCGTTTTTGATTCCTTACACGATTATGGAAAGCAAGAAGCTCCAGAAGCAAAAAATGATAACGGGATTTGCGTCTGTATCTGCATTGATTGCACTGGCAAATCCTCAGTATGTGGATGGAAATCTCGTAATAAACTCCGGCTATGTTGGGACGGGAGGCATGACAGTAGCAATGGTCATGGGGCTGGTGATTGGCTGGCTGTTTTCTGCTTACTTTAAACATGGTCTGTTTAAGAAGGACAGTTCTCTTCCGTCGGTAGTGGTTGTATGGTTTGAGTCTATCCTGATCATTTTTGTTTTGATTTTAGTATGTATCATCATTGGACAGAACGTGGATTTATTTTCACTGTTGGAAAAAGTGTTCAGTCCGCTTGCGGCAATCGGAAATACTTATCTGGGATTCCTGCTTTTCTATATGATTATGGCATTGTGTTATTGCTGTGGACTCTCGGCGTGGACGGTTTGGCCCATCGTATGTGCGTTGTATCTGACTAATATTGCAGCAAATGCGGCTGCTGTGGCAGCAGGCCAGGCTCCGATCTATATTGCTACCGATGAATTGGTTTTCATGGGCTGGTGTTGTCTGGGAGGATTGGGATGTACACTTCCACTGAACATTTTGATGATCCGTTCCAGGTCAAAGAAAATCAGTACCATTGGAAAAGCGGCGATTGCTTCTTCTATTTTTAATATCAACGAGCCGGTTATGTATGGTCTGCCGGTTGTTTTAAATCCGGTTATGATGCTTGGATATATGACAGTATCCTTTGTTGTTCCTACGATTACCTATATTGTATTTAAACTGGGACTGGTGTCTATTCCGGCAGTTGCCATGATGATGAACTTCCTGCCACAGCCTATTTCCACCTTTATGGTAAACAACGATTTCCGTGGTATTATTCTTTGGGCGGTATTATTTGTACTGACTTATTTGATATATCTTCCGTTTTTCAAGGTGTATGAAAAACAGGAACTGGAGAGTGAACAGGAAGTAAATACTTTAAGAAAAGAGGAGAAAAATGGATAGCGAAAAATTAGTTCAGGTAGCGATGAATGTCATTATGCATGCGGGAGATGCCCGGGATTATATTAGGAAAGCAGGAACCAAATTATCGGCTCTGGATTTGGACGGAGTGGAGGAGCTTCTAAAGAAAGCTTCTGCGGAATTGGTAGAGGCGCATAAGGCGCAGACCTCTGTCCTCCAGAATGAAGCGGAGGGAGACAGCGTTCCTATGACGGTGTTATTTTCCCATGCGCAGGATACACTGATGACGGTTGAAAGCGAACAGTATATGATTTCTATTCTGTATCAGTGCCTGAAAAATATGAAAAAGGGGGAAAAGTAACATGGGAGAGAAAAGTTTCAAAAAGGGTTTCCTTTGGGGAGGAGCGACGGCAGCCAATCAGATCGAGGGCGCCTATAATGAAGGCGGCAGAGGGCTTGCAAATACCGATTTCCTGAAATATGTAGCACCAAATGAGCGGCGGGCGGATGAGGCTACCTTCGAGCAGACTTACGCATCCCTGCAAGAGGCAAAAGCGCATGAAGATACCTATATATTCCCGAAAAGATGGGGAAATGATTTTTACCATCATTATAAAGAAGATATTGCATTGATGGCGGAAATGGGATTTTCAGTGTTTCGTATGTCCATATCGTGGTCACGGATTTTCCCGACGGGATTTGAAGAAAAACCTAACGAAGAGGGACTGGCATTCTATGACAAGGTTTTTGATGAGTGTCACAAATATGGTATTGAGCCGTTGGTCACTATGTTACATTACGATTTCCCACTGCCAGTCTGCGAAAAGCTGAATGGCTTTGAGTCAAGAGAAACGATTACATTGTTTGAAAAATATGTCCGGACTATCGTAGAAAGATATCATAAAAAAGTAAAATACTGGTTGACGTTTAATGAAATCAATATGAGTCTTCAGAGTCTTTCTACCTGCTCGGGAGCTATGCGTGATCATTCGTTAAAGGGATTAGACGAAGAACAGCTTACGTTTGAGGTTGTACATAATATGCTTCTGGCCAGTGCGAAAGCAGTGATTCTTGTACATGAGATTGCGCCTGAAGCTCTTGCGGGAAATATGGTATGGAAGCATGTGTACTATCCGAAAACTGTGAGACCGGAAGATACTCTGCAGCAGATATTTGATATGAACCTCAACTATTATTTCTATGATATTCAATGCAAGGGTGTGGTTCCGTATTATCTGGACCGGTATTTCGAGCAGAAAAACATAAAAAGAAACTACTCGCCGGAAGATATTGAAACATTGAAGAAAGGAAAAGCGGATTTCCTGTCATTCAGTTATTATATGTCCAATATTTCTGAGTATCAGGGCGAACCTATGAAGTTTACGGGGCTGCTTCCTGATCAGAGCCGGAATAATCCTTATCTGAAGATGACAGACTGGGGCTGGTCCATTGATCCGGTTGGATTGAGAATTGCATTAAATCAGCTTTATACACGCTATGGACTTCCAATATTTATAGCTGAGTTTGGGATCGGTATGTATGAAAGTATGGACAGCAATCATCAGATTCACGATCAGGGACGTATCGAATTTGTAGAGGCGCATTTAAAGCAGATAAAAGAAGCCATAAAGGATGGTGTGGATGTATTTGGTGTTACTTATTGGGGATGGATTGATCTCGTAAGTTCCACAACTTCTGAGATGACAAAACGATATGGATTTGTATATGTAGATGCGGACGACTATGGAAAAGGTACTTATAATCGTTACAAGAAGGATAGCTTCTATTGGTATAAGCATGTGATTGAAACAAATGGAAGTGAGATTTAAAATAATTTACGAATACGAAAAAAACGCTTAGGATTCACAGCCTAAGCGTTTTTTTCGTATTCGTAATAAAGATAAATATAGTAAAATGATATACAGTCCCGCTTTCAAAAGAATAAAAAATGTAAGATCTAACAAATATTTCCAATACCATAATTATTGATAAAATTTTTCAATAATGTTATTGACAACTAACTGACGTTAGATTATACTAACCAGTGCAATAGAAGTGAAAATGATTATCAACAACAAGAACGAGGGAAGAGGATGAAATGATGCCGTTATCTATGGTAAAAGAGGGAGAGCCGAATATCATCAAAAAAGTCGGCGGTAAGGAAGAAACCAGAAAGTTTTTGGAGAATCTCGGGTTCGTGACCGGTGGTACGGTGACAGTCATTTCCCAGACAGGCGGCAACATGATCGTCAATGTCAAGGATTCCAGAGTTGCCATTGGAAAAGATATGGCGAACAAGATTATGGTATAGACATAGGCAATGCTATGATGAACTATACAGAGAAGGAGCAGAGTATGAAGACATTAAAGGAAGTTGCCTGCGGGCAGACTGTCAAGGTGAAGAAGCTGACAGGAGAGGGTCCGGTCAAGAGACGTATCATGGATATGGGTATCACCAAGGGTGTGGATATCTATGTAAGAAAGGTTGCACCGCTTGGAGATCCGGTAGAGGTCACGGTCAGAGGATATGAGTTGTCCCTGCGTAAGGCTGATGCGGAAATGATCGAAGTCGAGTAATTTTTTTTGATGATAGGTTAGCACAGACTAATCAAAATCGGAGAAAATGATAAAAGAAAGATAACGCAGACAAATCGCTGCGGGAAAAGAGGAGCAGAAAATGGCAGTTAAAATTGCATTAGCAGGTAACCCGAACTGCGGTAAGACAACACTGTTTAACGCGCTTACGGGTTCCAACCAGTTCGTAGGTAACTGGCCGGGTGTTACAGTCGAGAAGAAGGAAGGTAAGCTGAAGGGACATAAGGATGTCACCATCATGGACTTACCGGGTATCTATTCCTTATCTCCGTATACACTGGAGGAAGTGGTAGCAAGAAATTACCTGATCGGTGAGCGCCCGGATGCGATCATCAATATCGTGGATGGCACGAACATCGAGCGTAACCTTTACCTCTCCACACAGATCATGGAGCTTGGTATTCCGGTTATCATGGCTGTCAACATGGTTGATATCTTAGAGAAGACCGGTGAGAAGGTACATATCGACAAGCTCAGCCAGAAGCTTGGATGTGAGGTTGTTGAGATCTCCGCATTGAAGGGAACCGGCATCACGAAGGCCGCAGAAAAGGCAGTGGCACTTGCACAGCAGAAGGGTGTGGTAACTCCGGTACATGAATTCTCGAAAGAGGTTGAAGATGTGATCCATGAAGTGGAAGCAAAGCTTGGATCAAGTGTAGATGAGGCGCAGAAGAGATTCTTTGCTATCAAGCTCTTAGAGCGCGATGACAAGATCGGCGAGCAGATGAAGAGCATTCCGGATGTGTCTTACGAGATCAAGAAGCTGGAGGATGCATTTGATGATGATACCGAGAGTATCATTACCAATGAGCGTTATGTATATATTTCTTCCATCATCGGCGAGTGCGTGACAAAGCCGAAGAACAGCCAGAAGCTGTCCACATCGGATAAGATCGACCGTGTAGTAACCAATCGCTGGGCTGCAATCCCGATCTTCGCCGTAGTCATGTTCTTAGTTTACTATGTATCTGTTACTACAGTCGGAGCCATCCTGACCGACTGGACCAACGATACCCTGTTCGGCGAGTGGATTATTCCGGGCGCACAGTCACTGCTTGAGAATGCAGGTTGTGCAGCATGGCTGACAGGTCTTATCGTAGACGGTATTATCTCCGGTGTCGGCGCCGTACTTGGCTTCGTACCGCAGATGCTTGTGCTTTTCTTATTCCTGGCATTCTTAGAGTCCTGTGGATATATGGCACGTGTTGCATTTATCATGGACCGTATCTTCCGCAAGTTCGGTCTCTCCGGTAAATCTTTCATCCCGATGTTAATCGGCAGCGGATGTGGTGTGCCGGGTGTCATGGCTTCCAGAACGATTGAGAATGACCGTGACCGTAAAATGACAGTTATGACAACCACCTTTATTCCGTGTGGTGCAAAGCTTCCGATCATCGCATTGATCGCAGGTGCATTCTTTGACAATGCAGGATGGGTTGCATGGAGCGCATATTTTGTAGGAGTTGCAGCAATCGTATGCTCCGGTATTATCTTAAAGAAGACAAAGATGTTCGCTGGTGATCCGGCACCGTTCGTTATGGAGCTTCCGGCATACCACTGGCCAACCGTCGGCAACGTTCTCCGCAGCATGTGGGAGCGTGGATGGTCCTTCATCAAGAAGGCAGGTACCATCATCACATTATCTACCATCATCCTGTGGTTCTTAATGAACTTCGGATGGGCAGACGGATCCTTCGGAATGCTTGATTTCGGCGATCTGGAAGGTGCGGCACTTGAGGCAGCACAGGCTGAGTGTGTTCTTGCAAAGATCGGTTCCGCAATCGCATGGATCTTCACACCGCTTGGATGGACACAGGGCGGCAACGGCTGGAAGATGGCAGTTGCAGCAGTCAGCGGTCTGATCGCAAAAGAGAACGTCGTTGCAACATTCGGTATGCTGTTCGGTTTCGCAGAAGTAGCAGAAGATGGTGCAGAGTTCTGGGGCAACCTGGCAAGCGTTATGACACCAATCGCAGCATACGGCTATCTGGTATTTAACCTCTTATGCGCACCGTGCTTCGCAGCTATGGGAGCAATCAAGAGAGAGATGAACAATACAAAGTGGTTCTGGTTTGCAATCGGATATCAGTGTGGTCTGGCTTACATTGTTTCCATGTGCATCTATCAGATCGGTACACTGATCACAACCGGACATTTTGGATTCGGTACAGTCGTAGCATTTCTTTGTGTGATCGGATTCATTTATCTGCTGTTCCGTCCGTACAAGGAGAGCGAGACTTTGAACGTAAACGTAAAGAGTGCTGTAAAGGCAAAGTAATTCGGCAGAAAGCGGGGGATCGATATGGGAACATTTGTTGTAGGAGCAATTTTGGTAATCGTTGTGTGCCTGATCGTGCGCAGCATGATTCATGACAAAAAGAACGGAAAATCCCTGCAGTGCGGCGGCGATTGTAAAAACTGCGGAGGACATTGTTCTTAAGTGGAACAGGACAGAAGATATCTGAGAACCCAGATGCAGAAGGAAAATATCATACAGAAGTTAAAAGAGCGCGGCTGCCGCATTACCAAACAGCGCCTGATGCTTCTGGATATTATACTGGAGGAGGATTGCTCCTGCTGTAAGGAAATCTACTACAAGGCATCCAGATTGGATGACAAGATCGGTACGGCGACCGTCTACCGCATGGTGAATACGCTAGAGGAGATCGGAGCCATCAGCAGAAAGAATATGTACCGCATTACCTGCGATCAGGGCTGCGAGATGGAAAATGCATGTACGATCGAATTTGACGACAACACGATTGTGGAGCTCTCCAGCAGCAAGTGGAATCAGATCATCCAGTCAGGACTTCTGGCATGTGGCTATCTGAATGGACATCATGTGAGAAGTATCATGGCGAAGTCATATGAATAGTACAAAATAGTAACAGGAAGTTCCGGAGCACATTAGTTAGGATGTACGCCGGGACTTTTTGTTATATGGGAAAAGACATCAATTTTGCTTTCGCATACTTTAACCGTTCGCGAAAGAAAAATGGGCATGATAGATCATAATGTGATAATATGATATAAATATAGTAGAAAACAGAATTTTATAGCAAAAGCAGAAGAAAGGATGAATCTACAAATGGAAGCAGGAATTACAGGAACACAGACCATTACAGTAACAGAAGAAAAGACAGCGCAGGCGATGGGAAGCGGTACGCTTCCGGTATTTGCGACACCGGCAATGATTGCCCTGATGGAGAATACGGCATACAAAAGTGTGGCGGATGAACTGGAAGAGGGAGCAGGAACGGTCGGTACGCTGATGAATGTAAAACATGTGGCAGCCACACCGGTCGGCATGGAGGTGACCTGCGAGACAAAGCTGGTTGAGGTGGACAGAAAGCGGCTTGTATTTGAGGTAAAGGCATACGATGCAGCCGGAGTGATCGGCGAGGGAACGCACGAGAGATTTATCATCGACAATGAGCGTTTTCTGGCGAAGGCAGAAGCTAAGAAGAATTAGCAAATGAGAATAGTTTTCAATAAGCAGTATTGCTATAGAAGACGGATTGTGCTATAGTAAATGCAGTTAGATAAAACTAACTAGCCAACCACATACAAAGCATACACATTGCTAAGGAGGCTGTCTGGCAGACGAATCGAGGTCGTTTGCCGACAGCCTTCTTTTATTTGATCTTTTTCCAGAAGTTGTAAAAATGATGCTTGACAAAGTGTATGGCAGAGCATATTATAAACATATAAACAGTTGTTCATATGTTTGAAGGAAAGAGGGTGAGAAGTTGTCTGAAGCAGAACTGGAATGTTGCGAGAGTGTGGAGATTCATCAGGATCGTCTGAAGATTGTGAGCGATCAGATGCCGGAGGAAGAGGAATTATATGATCTGGCGGAACTGTTCAAGGTTTTTGGGGATTCTACAAGAATAAGAATTCTGTTCGTGCTGTTTGAAGCGGAGGTGTGTGTGTGCGATTTGGCAGAAGCACTGCACATGACGCAGCCGGCCATCTCACATCAGCTTAAGATTTTAAAGCAGGCGAAGCTGGTGCGCAGCAGAAGAGAAGGAAAGTCCGTGTTTTATTCACTGGCGGACGGGCATGTGAGGACGATCATCGCCCAGGGCAGAGAGCATATCGAGGAGTAGCGGGCGGTATGTGATGCAAAGAACAGGATATGTACAACAGGAAAACATATTAGGAATAAGAAAGAAAAAGAAAGGAAGGATAAGACGATGAAGAAAAAATTCAAATTAGAGGATCTGGATTGTGCAAACTGCGCAGCAAAAATGGAAGAGGCAATCAAAAAGATTCCGGGCGTCAATGATGCAAATGTCAGCTTCATGACACAGAAGATGACGGTAGATGCAGAGGATGACAAGTTCGACGACATCATGAAAGAAGTCGTTTCCGTCTGCGCAAAAGTAGAGCCGGACTGCAAGATCTTAATGTAATAACACGGGCGTGTGCCTGACAGAGAACGAAAGACAATTCTATGAAAGCCTGTGTGCCGGAAGGCGCGCAGGCTTAGAAAAAGGAATACATATAAACAAATGTTTATATGTTTATGAAAATCAAAAGCGAGGTGTGTGGTATGACGAAGAAACAGAAACGGATGCTGGTTCGGATCATCATATCCTTTGTCCTGTTCGCAGCCCTGATGGTGGCGGAGCATACGGGGGCATTGGAAGGAATCAATACATGGATATTATTTGTCATCTATCTGGTGCCTTACCTGGTCATCGGATATGACATTGTATATAAAGCGGTGCGGAATATCAGCCACGGACAGGTGTTTGATGAAAACTTCCTGATGATGGTGGCGACGTTTGGCGCGTTTGGCGTGAAGGAATACTCGGAAGCGGTTGCCGTTATGCTGTTTTACCAGGTGGGTGAGCTGTTCCAGGGATATGCGGTCGGCAAGTCCAGACAGTCGATCTCAGCGATGATGGACATCTGTCCGGAGTATGCCAACATTGAGGTGGACGGAAAACTGACGCAGGTCGACCCGGATGATGTGGAGGTCGGCAGCATGATCGTGGTAAAACCGGGCGAGCGTATTCCGCTGGACGGCATTGTGCTGGAAGGGGAGTCCTTCATTGATACAGCGGCGCTGACCGGAGAATCGGTTCCGCGCAAGGCGGCAGCCGGAGATGAGATCATCAGCGGCTGTGTCAACGGAAGCGGTACGCTGAAAGTACAGACGACCAAGGAGTTCGATGACTCCACCGTTGCAAAGATTCTGGAACTTGTGGAAAACGCGAGCAGCAAAAAGGCACGCGTGGAAAACTTTATCACGCGTTTTGCAAAATACTATACACCGGTTGTCACGATCGGTGCGGTGATTCTGGCAATTCTGCCGCCGCTCATTCTCGGCGGAGGATGGAGCGACTGGATTCAGAGAGCCTGCATTTTCCTTGTTATCTCCTGCCCGTGCGCACTTGTGATCTCTGTGCCGCTGGGATTCTTTGGCGGAATCGGTGCAGCGTCGAAGGTGGGCGTACTTGTAAAGGGAAGCAATTATCTCGAAGCTGTAGCTGAAATGACAACGATTGTCTTTGACAAGACGGGTACGCTGACAAAGGGCGAATTCAAGGTTTCCGAGATTCTGCCGACCGAGGGAAGCAAAGAGGAACTTTTAGAGATTGCGGCGCTCGGCGAGGGATACTCGAATCACCCGATTGCGGCATCCATCCGGGAAGCCTATGGAAAAGAACTTGACATGAACCGTATCACAGATGCCGAGGAAGTGGCTGGACACGGAATCAGTGTCAGAATCGACGGAAGAAATGTGCTCATCGGCAATGAGAAGCTGATGAAGGAAAAAGCAATTTTCTATGAGCCGTGCAAGAACATCGGAACCGTTGTCTATGTGGCAAGAGAAGGAAAATTCCTCGGAAGCATTGTGATTGCCGATACGGTAAAGGACGGAGCAAAAGAGGCGATTGCCTCCATGAAGAAAGTGGGTGTGAAGAAATGTGTCATGCTGACCGGCGACAGAAAAGAAGCGGCAGAGGGAATCGCTGCGGAACTCGGCATCGACGAGGTGCATGCAGAACTGCTTCCGCAGGATAAAGTGTCACAGGTGGAGCGCCTGTTAAAAGAAGAGAACGAGAAAGAAAAGCTGGCATTCGTCGGTGACGGTATCAACGATGCGCCGGTGCTCACCAGAGCGGACATCGGTATTGCGATGGGAAGCATGGGATCTGACGCGGCGATTGAGGCGGCAGATGTGGTTCTGATGGACGACGATATCCGGAAGATTGCGTCGATCGTGCGGATTTCCAGAAAGACACTCGGCATTGTAAAGCAGAACATCGTCTTTGCACTGGCGGTCAAAGCGATCGTGCTGGTTCTCGGTGCATTTGGTGTGGCGAACATGTGGGAAGCAGTGTTTGCAGATGTCGGAGTATCTGTCATTGCGATCTTAAATTCCATGCGCGCATTAAAGACGGAGTAGAAATAAAAATTATAGAACCTATGAACGAAAAAGAGGGACTGTCGCTTGAAGCAGACTGCCCCTTTTTGATGCGATAAGGAATATGGCAAAAGATCATACTCTTCGATTTCTGATGGAAATGCAGATGGAACATTCGTTGAAAAAAATGTGTGCATTTCTTCTTGTCGGATTTTTGCATCGGATTCCGTGTTTCTTCCACGTTTTGACAATCCACGGAATGTGTCCGACAAACCGCAGACAATGAGCGGATTCCCTAGCGTCCCTAGCGGCACTGCTTCACAGACAATATAAAACCGCGCGAACCGAACTCGTCGTCATCAGCTATTCAAAACAGGGCAGATGACGACTCAGACAGCGGCTTCGCGCGGTTATGTCCTATTCAGCAGTGCCGCAAAGGACACACGAGAATCCTAAAATTGTCTGCGGGTTGCGGACACACCCGTGGAGTGCTCAAAACTTGGAAAAACACGGATCATCGCAGATGCAAAACCCGACGGGGTAGAAATGCCGCATTTTTTGATCCGAATTTCCAGATACATTTCCATCTGAAATCGAAAGGCATGATCTGTTTTCCATTATAGTACTTACCACGTAAAAAGGGACTGACCGCTTTATGCGGCAGTCCCTTCTTTTATGATTCTTAGGCGGATTGTTCGCAGCAATTATGCCTGCGGACCAGCAGATACAAGTGCCTTACCAGCATCGTTGCCTTCGTATTTTGCGAAGTTCTTAACGAATCTTGCAGCCAGATCCTTAGCCTTTGTCTCCCAATCGGAAGCATTTGCGTAGGTATCACGCGGATCAAGGATTCCAGAATCAACACCCGGAAGCTCTGTCGGAACCTCGAAGTTGAAGTATGGAATCGTCTTGGTCGGAGCAGTCTTGATGGCGCCGTTTAAGATGGCATCGATGATACCACGGGTATCCTTAATGGAGATACGCTTGCCTGTGCCGTTCCATCCTGTGTTAACAAGATATGCCTTAGCACCGCTCTTCTCCATCTTCTTAACAAGCTCCTCAGCGTACTTGGTCGGATGCAGCTCAAGGAATGCCTGTCCGAAGCAAGCGGAGAAAGTAGGAGTCGGCTCAGTGATACCGCGCTCTGTACCAGCAAGCTTTGCTGTGAATCCAGACAGGAAGTAGTACTGTGTCTGCTCCGGTGTCAGGATAGATACTGGCGGAAGTACGCCGAATGCATCTGCGGACAGGAAGATAACGTTCTTTGCTGCCGGTGCAGAAGAGATCGGGCGAACAATGTTCTGAATGTGATCGATCGGGTAAGATACACGGGTGTTCTCGGTTACGCTCTTGTCTGCGAAATCGATCTTGCCGTTTGCATCCAGAGTAACGTTCTCAAGAAGTGCGTTACGTTTGATTGCATTGTAGATATCCGGCTCGGAATCCTTGTCAAGGTTGATAACCTTGGCATAGCATCCACCCTCGAAGTTGAATACGCCGTTGTCATCCCAGCCGTGCTCGTCATCACCGATCAGAAGACGCTTCGGGTCTGTGGAAAGTGTTGTCTTACCTGTACCGGAAAGACCGAAGAAGATAGCGGTATTCTCGCCGTTTAAGTCTGTGTTTGCAGAGCAGTGCATGGAAGCCATACCCTTGAGCGGAAGGAAGTAGTTCATCATGGAGAACATACCTTTCTTCATCTCTCCGCCGTACCAGGTGTTAACGATAACCTGCTCTTTGCTTGTGATGTTGAACATAACAGCAGTCTCGGAATTCAGACCTAACTCTTTGTAGTTCTCAACTTTTGCCTTGGAAGCGTTGTATACAACGAAATCCGGCTTGAAGTTCTCAAGCTCCTCAGCGGTTGGCTTGATGAACATGTTGGTTACAAAGTGTGCCTGCCAAGCTACCTCAACGATGAAACGGATAGCCATACGGGTATCTTTGTTTGCACCGCAGAATGCATCAACTACGAAAAGTCTCTTGTTGGAGAGCTCTTTGATAGCGATGTCCTTTACTGCATTCCAGGCTTCCTGGGTAGCCGGGTGGTTATCATTCTTATACTCATCGGAGGTCCACCATACAGTGTCCTTGGAGTTCTCATCTACAACGATGAATTTGTCTTTTGGAGAACGACCTGTATAGATACCGGTCATAACGTTCACTGCACCCAGCTCGCTGACCTGTCCTTTTTCGTAGCCTTCCAGCTCCGGTTTGGTCTCCTCTTCAAATAACATCTCATAAGAAGGATTGTACACAACTTCTGTGGTTCCGGTAATACCGTACTTGCTTAAATCGATTGTTGCCATCTTATTAAACCTCTTTCCTTTCATATTTATATGGTAAACACCTGCGGATAGCAGGCTTTACGATATCTTTTCCGGGATGCTGGAATTTGCCAACTTCCCCTACCATAATTATACATAGTTAACTCATAAAATCAATAAAAAATTGTTAAAATTTTAGCAAATTCTGTATATAAATGGGAGAGGAAAAGAGGGGGAACCTGCGGCGGGAGGCGTTGACAGTGCAGAAGGGATTCGGTATAATCCAAAAGAGTTCAAAACAGGAGTTTATCGGCAGAGATATGAAGTTCCATGGAAAAGAGAGGCCGCGGCAGACAGCCGTGGCTTTTGCACTGTAATATAGAAAGAAGTGGGTTTTAATTATGAGGTATCAGATCAGACATGCACGCGTCCAGTTCGGTGGGGACGTGATCCTGCGGGACGTCAATTTTGAGGTACACGACAGGGAAAAAATTGCGATTGTGGGGCGCAACGGCTGTGGAAAGACAACCCTGCTAAAGCTGATTGCCGGGGATATAGAGATGAGCAACCCAGACAGTGACGAGGAGTGCGGCATCACGATGGCGGGCGGACAGGAGATCGGGTTCCTGCGGCAGGTCAACTTTGTGGACGCGGAGGTGACTGTGGAGGATGAGCTGAAAAAAGTTTTTGCTCCTGTGTTTGCCTGCGAGGAGCGCATGAAAGAGCTGGAGGAACAGATGAAGACGGCGGCAGAGACAAAGGGGACTGCGCCGGACGGGGCACTTCTGCGAGAGTACGACAGACTGCAGAAGCAGATGGAGGCGATGAGGGGATATTCCTGGCGAAGAGATATGGAGACGATGTTCCAGCGGTTCGGATTCGCACTGGAGGATCTGCGGCGTCCGATCGGCAGTTTTTCCGGAGGGCAGCAGACGAAAGTGGCGTTTATAAAGCTGCTTCTGACGCGTCCGGATATTATGCTGCTCGACGAGCCGACAAACCATCTGGATCTGCCGACAATCGAGTGGCTGGAAAATTATCTGAAGGGCTACGACAAAGCGGTCGTGATTGTGTCGCATGACCGGATGTTTCTGGATAAGGTGGCGGATGTGACCTATGAGATCGAGTATCACGAGATGAAGCGTTATCCGGGAAATTACACATATTTCATGCAGCGCAAGCAGGAAGATCTTATCAAGCAGGAGAAGGATTACGAGGAGCAGCAAAAAGAGATCAAACGGCTGACGGACTGGATTGAAAAGTGGAAGAACACACCGACCAAGGTGGCGGCGACGCGCTCAAAACGCATGGCGATCGAACACATGGTGAAGATTGAGAAGCCGAGACGCTTTGACACGCGCGCATTTCACGGGCGGTATACGCCGCGTATCGAGAGCTACACCAATGTGATTCAGGCAAAAGATCTCTCCATCGGCTATGATGCACCGCTGGCGGATGTGTCCTTTTTGTTGCAGAAAAAGGAGCGTCTGGCGGTCATCGGGGAGAACGGCAAGGGAAAATCTACATTATTAAAGACGCTGATCGGAGAACTGCCGGCACTTGGCGGCAGCTTCAAATTCGGGCAGAACGTGGAGTGGGGGTATTTTGACCAGCAGAAAGCGGTGATGGAGCAGGCACCGCCCCAGCAGACCGTGCTTGAGAATTTCTGGGCAGCGTATCCGGGGTACCTGCGCGAGGAGATGCGCAGCGCGCTCGGTGGCTTTTTATTTTCCGGGGAGGATGTGGAGAAAAAAATGGGGCAGCTCTCCGGCGGGGAGAAGGTGCGTCTCGCACTGTGCAAAATGCTTCAGACCAGACCGAATCTTCTGATCCTGGATGAGCCGACGAACCATATGGACATTATCGGAAAAGAAGCGTTAGAGCAGATGCTGCACGAGTACGAAGGCACGGTGCTGTTTGTGTCGCACGACCGCTATTTTATCAGCAGGATCGCCACGGGTATTCTGGAATTTTCCGGGGACGCCGTGAGGCAGTATGCGATGAATTATGAGGAATACCTCGCAGAGAAGCAGAAGTGTGCAGCTGGCGTGGCAGTGAATGCGGGAAATACCGCAGGGCAGAACGCGGGAAGCAAAGGAACAGGCGGCATGGCAGCGGGAATGGGAAGCGCTGCGGGGAGAAACGCGGGAAGTGCCGCAGGACAGGAAGCCGATGCGGGAGGAACGGCGGATGCCGGCAGTGTTCCGACGCTCTCGGATGTTTTTGACAAGAAGGCCTATTACAACCCGGGCAAGGTGCGCTCCCGGCTGCAGCGCCAGAAGGAAAAGTATGAGCGGATGCTTGCGGAGAGCGAGGAGAAGCTGGCGGAGCTTCAGATGCAGATGTTAGACCCGGCGCTTGCAAGCGATTATCCGAAGCTGATGGAACTGCAGAGCGCTGTGGATGCGGAGGAAGCCAACCAGGACAGCCTGCTGGAGCGGATGCTTGAGACGGAGACAGAGCTTGCGGAGTACGAGGAAGCATAAGAGATGAATGCAGTGTGTGTGATTACAAAGACAGCAGGGAGGAAGCGTGCTACGCTTCTTTTTCCATCCGCTTTAATTCTGGCAGCACTGTAGACAACATTGTTATAAAGCATAGACTTCCACCGATGACGTTTGATACCGGTTCTGCGGCAAAGACACCGTCTGTTCCCATGCCCAAAGCATAGGGAAGAAGATAGGTCAGCGGCACGACGATGAATACTTTGCGCAGCAGGGAGAAAAAGATGGCGTGCTTCTTCTTATTCAGGGATTTGAAGACGGTCTGTCCGATGTACTGCAGATCCATGAAAATAAATGCGGCAAAGTAAAGCTTTAATGCGGGAATGGCGTCAGCAACCAGTGCGGCATCCGAACTGAAAATACCGATCAGCATCCGCGGGGCAAGGATGATGCTGCTCCACATGACGGCGGTATAGAGCAGAATCAGGAGGGCGAGGGTCAGGATCGCTTTTCGCACGCGGCCCGGCCGTCTCGCACCGTAATTGTAACTTAAGATCGGCGAGGTTCCCTCATTGATCGCGTAGATCGGTGTTTCCACCATCTGCCGGACGCTTGAGATGATGGTCATGACGGAGATGTAGACGTCACCGCCGGTTGCACCGAGGACATTGTTGCAGAAAATGGATACCAGACTGTTCGTGAGCTGCATGATAAATCCGGCGGTGCCGAGGCTTATAATGTTTTTTGCTTCGACCAGACTGGATTTCCACTCAGCCGGGCGCAGCAGCCGCACCTTATATTCCGCGCGCCGGTGTAGAAAGCGGATCACATAGAGCGCGGACAGCGTCTGGGAGAGAACGGTGGCAAGTGCGGCACCGGTGATTCCCAGATGAAAGACAAAAATAAAAAGCGGATCTAAGAGAAAATTGGTCACGGCACCGATGGCAACCGAGAGCATGCCGGCGACGGAGTACCCCTGCGCGTTGATAAAGGGGTTCATACCGGTGGCAATCATGGACGGCAGCGTGCCGAGCAGATAGATCATCAGGTAAGGATAGGCGTATGGCAGGGCGGCATCCGAGGCGCCGAACAGCTTAAGAATTGGCGCTGCAAACAGCAGACCTGCTGCCATCAGCACCAGAGCACCGGCGCATAGCATGGTAAATGAGGTATTCATGATCTGACCGGCTTTTTTGGTATCTCTGCCGCCGCGGCTGATTGAGAAAAGCGGGGCGCCGCCGCTGCCGAAAAGATTGCTGAAGGCGGTGATGATGACAATGATTGGAAAACAGAGTCCGACGGCGCCGAGCGCTGTGGTGCCGACATCCGGGATGCGGGCAATATAGATCCGGTCTACAATATTGTAGAGCAGACTTAAGAGCTGTGCGACCAGCATGGGAAGGGCGGCTCCCAAAATATTTCCGGTGATGGTTCCATGTTCAAAATCGATTCGTTTCATATGATAAACTTCCTTTATGTATCTGATGTATCTGCGCGGATTTGTTGTTGCTTTACGCTGCAATCCAGTATACCATGATTTAGAACAGATGAAAAATATTGTTTGGATGAGACCTGATCAGACGGGAAGAGAGTGGAAAGGGAGGATGGGACGGGGACCGGAAAAGTCACCGTGTACCCGGTGTTTTCCGAAATTGAACTGTACTACAATGACATGCACGTGGCGTACTGCAACAAGGAGCAGAAGACTGTGTATGGGACTGTCCTGTTTTCTTACTAATAAAAATAGAAAAACAGGGCAGTTTTTTGTGGAGGAAAAGGAGAGAGATATGGATGTGGAGATAAAAAAGTGAATGCGATTGTGGCTCGCATGGAAGAAAGGATAACAGACACAAGTTTAATTGTGGAAAACAGGAACACCTGTGATGACAATTCTCCGACGGTACCGCTGACGGAGAAGCAGATTGCAGAATTACGTGCGTGTGCAGCAAAGTAGGTTCCGATGTGTCCAGGAGTGCGTTCTTTCTTTTTGCGTAGGAGTGTGCTATACTCGGTGACAAATGAGGTTTGATGAAAGGCTTGCTGCGCAAAAGCGGGAGAGGAGCAATATGTTATATTACCGGGAGATCAGCTTAAAAGATCAAAGAAAATGTCTTTTGAAAAATGCGGAACGGGCGGATGCGGCGGCGTTTCTGCATTATTTTACACAGGCACACGCGGAGACAGATTTTCTGACAACGTATGCGGACGAAGGGACGCACTCGGTGGAGGACATGAAAGAACGGCTTGCCGCGCAAAAGGAGAGCCGCACGGAGATTGAGATCTGTGCATTTGTGGACGGCGTCCTTGTGGGATCGGCGGGAAACCATGCGCTTAGCACGCGCGAGAAGCTAAGGCACCGCGCGGATTTCGGCATCAGTATCCTGCGGGAATACTGGGGACAGGGAATCGGTGCGGCACTGACCGGCGCCTGCATTGACTGCGCGAAAGAAGCCGGATTCCGGCAGCTGGAACTTGAGGTGGTCGGTGAAAATGAGACCGCAGTGAGACTGTATAAGAAGTATGGGTTTATGGAATATGGAAGAAATCCGCGGGGCTTTCTGACACGCGACGGCAGATGGCAGGAACTCGTGCTGATGCGGTTGGAACTGGAAGATGCGGGTGCGCGGAAAAATAATGCGGTCTGAGGTGGAAGTACAGATGCGCGGGAAAGCAGTGCGGTCTGGGCTGGAAGATGCGGATGCGCAGAAAAGCGGTGCGGTCTGAGGTGGAAGATGCAAAGGCGCAGAAAATGATGCGGGGAATGGAGAGAGCGATGTTTTTTAAGGAAGATACGACGTTTAATGATATTCGGGATAAATCGCTGCAGCAGTGGTTGGATGAGATGGAGCAGCATGAGGACGTGGCGGTCCGGGGCGGCGTAAAGCTGACAAGAGAGTATGTGCAGTATTTGAAGGATGAGATCGGAAGACTCCGGCATGAGAATGAAGTAAAGAATGCATATTTGAAAAAGCTGCGGGAGAAGAAGTAGGAGGTACAGAACGTGCCGGAGAATACAAATATCATTTTCTTTGATGAATATAAAAAGCTGGATAAACTTTGTTCGGAAATGTACGGTAAAAACAGCGGCGGAGTTACATGTTATCTGAATGATATGATGGCTGTTCCGGTCATGCAGAGAAACAGGATTCCGAAATGGAATCAGACATATGACAGGCTTAGAGAACTAAGACATATAAGGAATCAGATGGCACACGGGGAAGGTTCGTTTGAGGATTATCCCTGCAGTGAAGAAGATGTTTTATGGCTTTTCGAGTTCCGGAGTAAGATCATGCATATCTCGGATCCACTGGCTGTATATCGAAGACAGACAGAGGGAAGCACGCATGCCACCCGCGCAAAAGGAGAGCACCAGCTGGCTGTAGATCACTGGCAGACAGAAGAAAGTATGCATGCAGCCCGCGCAAAAGAAGATTTCCTGCTGGCTGTAGATCAAAGCCAGACGGAGAGAAATATTGCAGATCATCAAAGAATAAAAATGGATAACGTGGAAGTGATCGACCAGGAAGAAAATGATTCTTTTGAGAAAGAACATAGCATGTTAAAGGAGATTGCCGTTTTCGGATTGATTGTGCTGATCGTTGCAGCTACCGTGTTGATCTTTGGCAATGTGTATATGAAATATTTTCTGCTTTCATAATTAGCGGAGTGAGGAAATAAATAAGCGGGTATCAAGAGAAAGAGGGTTAAAGCAATGAAATATCAGTCGGTTGCCATTCTTGGCGCAGGAGCAGTGGGTTCTTATGTCATGTGGGGGCTTGCAAAAAAGAAAGAGATTGATCTGTGCGTAGTCGCATCGGGAGCGCGGAAGGCGCGCTATGAGAGGGATGGCTTTGTCATTAACGGGCAGGTATACCACCCCGCTGTCAGGACGCCGGAGGAGGCTGCTGGTGTCGATCTTTTCATCGTTGCAACCAAGTATCAGGCACTTCGCCCGGCACTTGGCGATATTCGGACTGTAGTCGACGGACACACGACAGTGATGAGTCTGATGAACGGCGTGGACAGCGAGGAGATCATCGGAGAGGTCATTGATCCGTCCCAAATTGTCCATTCATTGATCAAGGTTGCCTCGGAGCGAAAGGGCAATCAGGTGGTATTCGATCCGGAGACGACCATCGGTATTGTATATGGAGAGGCAGATATTAGCAGAAGCACCGGACGCATTGAGGCGCTGAATGATCTTTTCGCGGATACAGGGCTGCACTACCGTGCAACAGACGTCATCCTCACGGAGATCTGGAGCAAATTCCGGCTCAACGTACCGAACAACCAGGCACAGGCGATGGTGGGGTGCGGGGTAGGCGCCTACCGTGACAGTGAGCATGTGGCATTTTTGCGGGACCGGCTGCGGGAAGAGGTGGACCGGATCGCGGAGAAAAAGGGGATCGATTTTGACAAGGTGGATACCTCGTCCACTTTCGGCAGTAAGGTGCGGGATCGGGCGCGCTATTCCACGCTGCAGGATCTGGATGCGGGGCGGCACACGGAAGTGGACATGTTCGCCGGCGCGGTGGTGCGCATGGGGCGTGAACTGGGGATCCCGACACCGTACAATGAGTTTACTTATCATATGATAAAGGCACTGGAGGAGAAAAACGACGGGAAGTTTGATTATGAGTAAGAGATGGGGAAAATAGGATAAGAAGAATGACGGGAAGTCCGATGGGAAATGATCGGATTTCCCGTTTTTTATTTTATAGGAAAATGCGCCCTATGAAGTAAAAGGCTCCGCGGGGATCGCACTGTGGCGATGACAAAGGATGTCGCAAGAGGCAGGAGCGATCTGTCGCAGGGAAAGAATCCTGAAAGAGGATATGCCTTTTATGGAAAATACTAATTTTAGAAACATAAAATGTAGTTTGACGATGGTGTGGATATGGTATATGCTATATGTAGGTTTGTAGATATGAGATTGGATTGGTTTAGAGGATAAGAGAAAGATGTTAGCAGAGGCGCAGGTATTTGAAAATAATTCGATATATGTATATTTTTTGTCGTGTATTGTAATTTTTAGTTACCAGCATTTTACAAAGAGACAAAAGATATCATTGATTTATGCAACAACTATTGCAATGGAACTTATTTCAAAATATAGTTGGACACTTACATTAGTTATGCTGCTTATTTCGATGTTCATTTTGGAAGAGTACTTGTCTGATGATAAGGTAAAGTGCGAATTGCTTGGTAATGTCTGGTATAAAATGATTGATTTTACATATCAGTTTATTTTTATCGATGCGGGAATAGGTATTGTCATAAATATAATTGTATCGGATGAGCGCCTTTGTGGTTTTTTGAGAGAAATACCGATAGATGGATTCTACGGTGTGAATATAGGTATTTTGCTGATTACAATTCACATGCTTAATACATCAAAATTTGGCTTATATGATTTTCAAACGATAAAGAGACATTTTGATCAATTCGATGGTAAGAAAATTATGTGGGATAGTCAAGAATTACAACGCAGATTTGATATTATGGTTGGATTGGAGGATAAATCTTATTTTGATAGAGAGAATTCATATAATTGGTTTTCTGTAGAATTCCTTAAATACAAGATTGAAACATATAGAGAGAATAGAGCATGGAAAAAGCATTTTAAAGCGAAGCGATCTTGGCGATACAATCTAAAATGTATATGGAGATTAATAAAGAGATTTAGATTAATAAGATACGTCATAAATAGATTTGTGGAGAAATTCAGTGAATCTAAATGGTCGATAGATTATTTTTTTCGTCGATTAAAAATGAAGATTCGCGGATGTTCTACTTTGGAAATGCAACTTATACGTAATATTGGAATTGAAAAAGGTTATGATAAGTGCATTATCCGTAGAAAGATGTTTGAATTCGTCTATACATATATCTTTTTTAATGGATTGAGAGACTATTATGAGAATACTCAGAATAGTAAACGTAGAGAATTTAAAAAATTTATTTTGTACGTTTATTTACATTCAATACGATTAAATATGTTTGGAAATGATTTTAAAACAATTGATAAGCTATTTAAAAAAGACCAGCGGGTAGAACAGTGGGATATTGATGAATTTTATGTCGCAATTCTTTCGCTGACAGGTGCTCCGGTTACACCGAAGAGAATGGTGTTATATCCTCAAGTTGTTAATGAAATAGGAATTGATTTGAATAGAGCTTTGGCGTGGCGGAATATGATAAAGGATTTTCGTATTACAGAGATAGAAAAGAGTGATATTGATGAGACAAAAGTAAAACGTGTCTTTTATGTTATACAAGGAAAGATTTTGCCTTATATAAAAGATGGCACATTCTATGGACCGAATGATGGAAGAAACGACTGGCCTAGTTATGGGTGGGAGAATTGTTGGGATTTTGCAAGGGAAGTGTATTGGCATATATGGTGTGATAGCTTTTCTAATAGAACAGGTACAGATGATGATATGATGCGTATATATCATTCATTAGAAGAACGTACTATTACACCAGAAAATTGTAGGAAATACCTTGGTAGTGCTGAGCCAGGAGCGGTTATTAGGATATGTGATGAGATTAAGGGAAATGATAGAATGGGAAAAAATAAGCATTCTCAGATTCTTTTGTCTCGTGATGAAAATGGGGCCGCTATATATGAAAGTAATGATTACAAAACAAGTATACAATATTATACATGGAATGAGTATGCTGAACACTATGGACAATATAAATATTTTAAATATATCAAGTGGCCAAATTTACAAAAATAAAAGTTAGCTTAGCATAATTTTTAATACTTCGGGCGAATTTCGCCTTGAAGTAACTGTAAAATTATGAACTCTTAGTGAAAGAAACATTTGGCAAAAAGACGATATGAAGTATAAAAACTTCCGATGCAAAGTTATTCCTTATAAAATTGCAGCAGGAAGATGGAAAAAGCTACAGTTCCATTCATACCATTCGGGGAGTGCTGCGACCAGCTTTTCAGATGGCGGTGGATGATGACATTCTGGTAAAGAATCCATTCGGATTTCAGCTTGCCGGAGTATTGGTAAATGATGCAGTCATAAGAGAGGCAATTACAAAAGACCAGATGAGAAAGTTCCTGAAGTTTGTGCATGGCGATGTGGTGTACTGCAAATACTATGAAGTGGTGTAAATACTCTTTCATACGGGAATGCGAATATCGGAATTTTGTGGACTGACGCTAACAGACATTGATTTTGAGAATAGAACCGTGAATATCGACCATCAGTTACAGAGGACATCGGATATGCGATACATCATAGAAACTACAAAGACAGATGCCGGAACAAGAGTATTGCCAATCACAGAGGATGTGGCACAGATGTTTCAGGCAATCATTGAGGACAGAAATGCACCGAAAGTGGAGAAAGCCATAGATGGATATAGCGGATTTCTATTCTATGATGATAATGGAATGCCACTTGTGGCAATGCACTGGCAGCACCGATTCAACCATATGGTTGGAAGGTACAATGATATCTACCGGGTGCAGATGCCAAATATCACGCCTCATGTATGCCGACATACCTATTGCTCGAATATGGCGAAATCGGGAATGAATCCTAAGACGTTACAGTACCTCATGGGGCATTCAGATATATCGGTCACAATGAATGTGTACACGCATATCGGATTCGATGATGCTGAGGAAGAATTGAAACGAATGGAAGAGTTTAGGAAGGCACAGGCGGAGGTTGAAAAAAAGAACGAAAAACCAATGTCGCAGAAGATGTTCAAGGTAATTTAATATAAAAGGGATGACGCTCCGGCTTGTCTGGGGCGTTTTTCTGTGGAAAAAACCGGCTCTTTCTGATATGATTGTATGTATGCAGATTCGGTTACCAATATTAAAATGTCAGGCTACCAAGGGTAGCACTTTTTAAAGGAGGTAGATGATTATGAATCATTACGAAGAAGGCATTGATGCAATGTGGGAAGAGGTGGAAGGCAAAAAGCCTGAATCAATTCATCAACCATCAGACAAAGAACGATGGAAAGAATTTGTGGAGAAATACAGTCATAGCGGATATCTTGTCCAGTCAGAGTTTGGTACTATTGATACCACAGATGATGCGATGAAAGATGTAGCGGGTGGAGAAAACTTATCGTATGAGGAATACCTACAGGTGCTTTTTAATTCCAGAAACATCATAAGGCATTGCTTTGAGTATTGCTATTACAGCAATGCTTGGTGTGACTTCAAAGGCGGATTAGCAGATTTGATAAAAAGAAAGGCAAGGTCATATTCAATTGCATCTATGTATCTGGCGGACTTATGGATGGTGATTGCTACGAAGGTAAGGAAGACCATGTCTGGATGGATATTGGGCCTTTTGAAGAATATCAAGTGGGAGATTGCTTATCCTTTGGAGGCGAGATATATCGTTATCTGAAAACAAAAAATGGTAAGCAGATATCATTTGGAATAAGAGAACCGTATGATATTAAAAAGATTGAATCTTATGAGTTGCCTAGTGATGATGATATGCTTATGCAGGCTGTAGATCAAATGATATGTGAAGTCTGTATGTTTAATGAACACTGTTACATGGGTATGTGTATAGCTAATGAGGAATGGCGAGAAGGATTGAGAAAAACTTTATTTAATGCTGTAAAAGGAAATAAAAAATAGTTCTTTATGATTATAATTACAGGGGCAGGAAGCAGATGATGTTGCCTGTTTTTGGATTGGAGGAATGTCGAAGTGAGAATAGTTACTTTTAATGTTAATGGTTTTCGTGGTATGTTGAATCAAGGGGAAGTGATTTCAGAAGAAGAATTGTGTATTAATTTGCAAAGATTAAAAGCATTTATTGATGATTTGAAGATGAATGATGAGGATGTGGTTATCTTACAAGAGGTACCACATAAAAGATTGATAGATAAAACTATTGTTCCTTGGACATGGGAAGAACAATCTATGTTTCAAAGATTTGTAGATACTTTTGATAAGGAATATAAAATTTTTTATCCGCGCTTCTTAATTGATTCAAATCAATGTACAATAGGGTTGGGAAGTAAAGAAACGAGATGGAAGGCGTCACAAAAACATATTATTAAATATAATAGATTTCATCATTACGGAAATAAACTCATTGAAATAGAGAAGGAAAATGATATTTTATTAGGAGTACATATTAATCCTTGTGATGAAATGTGGAGTTTGATAATTAATAGTTTAAATAAAAATAAGGTTACATATGTAGTAGGGGATTTTAATGCATATGAAAAAAGAGGAGAAATGAAAAACAAACCTAGTGTCTTAAGAGGTTTAGGATATAATTCATTTATTCCTAGTAATGTGATTACAGATTACAAAGATAACTCATCTATAGATAATTTTTATGTTGACAATAATTTTAATTTTGAGAATGGAATAAGCATTGAGGTAAAGAAAACAGACCGATTTATTTCAGACCATGGTTGTTGCTTTCTGAATATACAAAATCCTTAGTAGTAAGTCTTTCAGTTTTACTACTATTTCTACTACCAACAGGTAGTAACAATTTGCTTAATTCTGCTCTGATTTGCCATAATCTGTAATTTCAGAGCAAAAACCAAATCACAACAAAACAACCAGAAACCCTTGCAAAACAGGGCATTCCGGGGCAAAACAAGGAGAAACAAAACAATGATAAAAGTACTTTTCATCTGCCACGGCAACATCTGTCGTTCCCCCATGGCGGAATTCGTAATGAAAAAATTAGTATCCGATGCCGGACTCACCGCCCGCTTCCAGATCGCCTCCGCGGCCACCAGCACAGAGGAAATCTGGAACGGCATCGGGAATCCGGTGTATCCGCCGGCAAAGGCGGAGCTGGCGAGGCATGGGATCTCCTGTGAGGGGAAGCGGGCTCGGCAGGTGACGAGAGCGGATTATGCGGAATATGATTATCTGATTGGTATGGATGGTGCGAATATCCGCAACATGCTGCGGATATTCGGGGGAGATCCGGAGGGGAAAGTAGCGAAGCTGCTTTCTTATGCGGGATCGGAACGGGATATTTCGGATCCATGGTATACGGGAGATTTTGGAATGACCTACGATGACGTTCTGGAAGGCTGTACCGCGTTCCTTGAATATTTACAACAAAACAGCAAAATCGACACATGATCTGACACTGCCAACACTGTACATATGACAAATGTGTCATGCGTGAAAAGTTCACAGAATCACCACATTTTTCTCACAATTCCTTCGCAGATGTCCTTTATCATAAGAGGCAGATAAGGGGAAAGAAATGTTCACAAGATTTTTAATGGAACAGGAGGAATGAGAATATGAGAAGATGGAATTTACCCCAGGTGAATACAAAAGTAATGTGTGCAGTGTTGACAGCTGCTATGGTGATGACAGGATTTACAGCCTGTGGCGGATCGACCACCGCAAGTGCAGCAAGCACGGAAGCATCGGAAAATAAAGAGACGATCGCACCGGAGAGTACGACGGAGAGCACGGAGAGCGGTGAAGAGAAGGTGGAATCTTATCTCGGCCAGATCACTGCCATTGATGGCAATGTGATCTCCATCGCACTGGCAGAGAAGCCGGAAGCTCCCAATGGTGAAGCTCCTACCGGTGAGACACCCAGCGGAGAAAAGCCGGATGGTCAGGCCCCTGACGGCAATGGTCAGGCTCCCAGCGGTGAGGCACCCACAGGCGAAGCTCCGACCGGTGAGAAACCGGATGGCCAGGCCCCTGATGGTAACGGTGGCGCACCCAACGGAGAAGCACCGAACGGTCAGACTCCTGATGGCAATGGCAGCGCGCCCAACGGAGAAGCACCGAACGGTCAGAAACCCGAGAAAGACATGCTGGATGAGATGACCTTAACTCTCAGCGGAGATACTATGACTATCACAGTCAATGACGATACGATCATTACGATTGACGGAGAAGATGCCACTCTGGACGAACTTCAGGTAGGTGATACCGTATCCTTTTTCCTGGATGGTGAGACAGTGACTTCATTGAGCGTAGGTATGCCGGAGTCGACACAGCCTATGCAGGCCCCGGAGCAAAATTAAGCTGACGTAAGAGCATGGCACCGAGAATCTCTGCCATTTCTTCCGGGGACTGGGGATCGGATTCTTTCAGCCAGGTCTCTACGACACCGACACAGCCGGTGATAATGAAGGAGCAGAGATATTCATAATTAGCATCGGATTGCGCACTTTCCAGAACCTGGAGAGTGCGTTTTTCAATCTGATCTTTCAGGCGATTGACGAAAGCCAGATCCCCATGAGGGCCGATCATGACCTTGGCCAGATCCCTGTTTCGGTCCAGAAAACGGAAGAATTCCAACAACGGCCCCTGAGAGGCCAGAGAATTGGTAATGACCGGTTTCTGCTCCATGATTTCATTAAATTCCAGGAACATTTCATCCTCGATTTTATGGAGCATATCGTAGATATCATCATAATGCAGATAAAAGGTTCCGCGGTTGATATCCACCAGTTCGGTCAGCTCCTTGACGGAGATATCCTGAATATCATGGGTTTCTAACATTTTTACCAGCCCCTGTAATAAGAGAGCTCTTGTCTTGCGCACACGGCGATCCATTTTTTCCATAAGACAATCCACCAGCCTTTCCGGGAAAAGAAGAAATCATTTCCTATATGTAATACAAATCTGAATTTTTTCTAAAATAATAGACGAACATCACGAAAATGTCTAAAAATAAACAATCACAAAAAATCTGTAGCTTGCTTTTTCTTCCCCATTATTATATTTTGCATGTGGCAGAAAATCAACACAAGTTCATTAAATGACATTAATACAATTTCTTATCTTTGTAGTAAGTCTTTACAGATGTTCAAAAACATTTTAAACTAGAGGTGTATAAAATCAAATACATAAACAAGGGTACAAAGAGAGAAAAAGCAGGAGGGAACTATGGCAGACAACGCAGAAAAAGACAAAAAAGATAATTCCTTTATGATGAAACTTGCCACGCTCATTGTAGACAAACGAAAAGGATTTTATCTGATCTTTATTGTTTTATGCATATTTTGCGTATTATCCATGAACAGAGTCAAGGTTAATAACGATCTGACCACTTATTTGCCGGACACAACAGAGACCAGAAGGGGACTGGATCTGATGGATTCGGAATTTACCACGTATGGCTCCGCCCGGATCCTGATCTGTAACGTGACGTTTGACGAGGCACAGAAACTGGCAGATCAGGTGGAGGAGATGGACGGTGTCAGCATGTTGGATTTCGATGACACCGAGGATCATTATCATGACATGGAGGCTTTATTGTCTGTCACTTTTGATGAGGAAGCAGACACGGAAGCTACACAGCAGCATCTGGATGAGGTATTGGATGCATTGTCCGATTATGATGTTTACTATTCTTCCGATATCGGTCAGGAAGAGCGTGACGCGGATGACTTGAATAATGATATGATCGTCATTCTGTTGTTGGCAGCAGTGGTTATCGTAGCCGTATTGTTATTTACCTCTACGACTTATGCGGAAATCCCGGTTTATCTGACTACATTTATTGTGGCAGCTATTTTGAACAAAGGTACGAACTACTGGTTCGGAACCATCAGTTTTGTAACGAACTCTATTGCGGTGGTACTGCAGTTAGGTCTGGCGGTAGACTATGCCATCATTCTGGCCCACCGTTTTATGGAAGAACATGAGGACAAGGATGCCAGAGAGGCCGTGATCGTGGCCCTGAGTAAGGCAATCCCGGAGATTTCTTCCAGTTCCCTGACCACTATCTCCGGTATGGTAGCCATGATGTTCATGCAGTTTAGAATTGGTTATGATATGGGTATCATTCTGGCAAAATCCATTATTTTCAGTATGGTGGCCGTATTCTTCCTGATGCCCGGACTGCTTTTGACCTTTTCCAAGGCCATTGACAATACTCACCACAAGAGCTTCGTGCCGAAGATCACGGCGGTCGGTAAATTCTGTGTGGCTACCCGCTACATTATACCGCCTATTCTGATCGTAGGTGTTATTATAGCATTTTTCCTGTCCAATAAGGCAAACTACGTGTACGATACCAACACTCTGGAATCCAGTACTATGAGTGATAATAAATTTTCCGTCAGCATGGTAAATAAGGAATTCGGCATGGTGAACCAGCTGGCAGTCATTGTGCCCAACGGTGATTATGAAAAAGAGGCACAGACACTGAAAGCTCTGGAAAAGCTGGATGTGGTGAAATCCTGTCAGGGACTTGGCAATATCGAGGCCATGGACGGCTATATGCTGACGGATAAGCTGAATCCCAGACAGTTTGCGGAACTGATCGATCTGGATATTGAAGTGGCGGATATGTTGTATTCGGCATATGCACTGGATCAGAGTGATTATGGTGCGCTGGTCAGTGGCGTCAGTGAATACGAAGTTCCGTTTATTGATATGTTCCTGTTCATTTATGATCAGAAAGAAAGCGGCAACATCACACTGGACGATGATCTGGAAGAAACTCTGACGGATGCTTATTCCCAGATCTGTATTGCGAAAGATCAGCTGCTGGGCGAAGACAATTCCCGATTTGTTCTGGAATTGAATGTTCCTTATGAGGGAGAAGAGACCACAGCAGCACTGGATCAGATCCGTAATACCGTGGCAAAGTTCTATAATATAGATGACATTCTGCTGGTCGGTAACGCCACCAGTGATAAGGATCTGGGCGATTCCTTCGCAACGGATAATACGATCATCACGGTGCTGACAGCATTGTTTGTTATGATCATCCTGCTGTTTACCTTCCAGTCCGCCGGTCTGCCGGTACTGTTGGTTGTAACGATTCAGGGTAGTATCTGGATGAACTTCTCATTGCCGTATCTGTTGAATGAAAATGTATATTTCCTGGGATATCTGGTAGTATCTGCGATCCAGATGGGTGCAACGATCGACTACGCTATCGTTATCACCAGCCGTTACATGGATCTGAAGACCTATATGCCGATCAAGGAAGCCGCCATCGAAGCACTGAACCAGGCGTTCCCTACCATTGTTACCAGCGGATCAATGCTGGTATCTGCGGGATTTATTATCAGCTATGTATCTTCCAATGCAGCGGTAGCGGCCATCGGACTGGCTCTTGGTCGTGGTACTCTGACATCTATTTTGTTGGTACTGCTGGCATTGCCGCAGACACTGCTGATCGGAGATATCATTATTCAGAAGACAGCATTTACACTGAAACGGGATCTGGCAAAGCCCTTGCCCTCCGCCGGAAGAATCCGTATGAACGGTCACATCAAGGGTTATGTCAATGGTGTGTTGGAGGGTGATTTCATCGGTGTCATTGATGGTGAGATGGGTGCGGTGGTGCGTCCCAAGGATACCGTGACGATGGAGGAGCGGGACGATGCCCCGGAAGAAAACTATCCCAGACTGGAAGCCCAGGAGCTGCCGGAGGATGAGACAGCCGGACAGAAAGCAACCGGAGCAGATACAGAAGCTGCGGATAAGAAAGCTTCGGATAAAGAAAAAACAGCAGAAAGCGAGGGAACAGAAGATGAACAGTAAGAGATTATTATGTTTCCTGCTGGGAGCAGCACTGATCCTGCAGACACCGGCCACCGCCTATGCAGCAGAAACTTTGACCTATGAGCAGTACAGAGGCGGCAGCGGTTATAGCAGCACGATAAAGGAGCAGGATTATGCAGTCATAGAGATCAGCACGGAGGAGGATCTGCGGAAACTGGTGGAGAACTGTGTACTGGACAGTTGGTCCAGAGATAAAAAAGTAGTGCTGCAGAACGACATTGTTCTGAGTATGACAGGTGAACTCAGTATTCCTACGTTTGCAGGAATCTTTGACGGCAGCGGTTTTACTATTTCCAATGTGAAACTGACCGGAGACGGTTCGGCAGTGGGATTGTTCCGCTATGTGCAGGAGGGAGCAAAAGTCCGCAACCTTACGGTCACGGGGGAAGTATCTCCCTCTGGAAGTCAGGATCAGGTCGGCGGTATCGTCGGTGTGAACTATGGCAGCATTGAAAATTGTAAATTTACCGGAAATGTGGTCGGTGATACGGATGTCGGCGGTATTGCCGGAGTCAATGCCGAGAGCGGAGAGATCCGTCGGTGTGAATCCTCCGGAAATGTGATCGGCAATCATTCCGCAGGCGGTATTGTGGGCAACAACCACGGTATTCTGAATAACTGCAGCAACAATGGCAATATCAATACGTACAGCACGGAAGTGACTTATGATCTGGAAGATATCACCATGGACAATCTGGAGCAGATCAACAGTACCTCCAATGTGGCAGCTCATACGGACACCGGCGGTATCGCAGGTATTTCGGATGGTAAGATTTATTATTGCTCCAATTCCGGTGCCATCGGCTACCAGCACGTAGGCTACAATACCGGAGGTATCGTAGGCAGACTGCATCAGGGCTATCTGCAGAACTGCACCAACACTGGATATGTGCAGGGCAGAAAAGATGTGGGCGGTATCGTGGGTCAGATGGAGCCGTTCCTGGAAATTCAGTATCTCAGTGACAAGCTGAAGGAACTGGATACGGAGACAGACAAATTCCTGGATATGTTGGATGCCACCCAGAAAGATGTGAGCAGCTATAGCAAACAGGCATCCAGTATTGCCAAGAGTATCAGTTCGAACCTGAAAGATGCCAACAATGCGGGAAGTTCTCTGACCGGGACCGCTCATGATCTGTGGTATATTTACAATCAAGAGTTGAACGGCGTCAGCAACGATCTGAAAGTCCTGAATGACGATCTGAACAAGCAGGCGGATAATGACAAGAATAACGGCAACAGTCATGACGTTACCATCAGTGGAAATGACATTTGGAATGGTAACTGGGGTGGCGATGGCGATCATGACGTCAGTGGCGGAAACATTACCATCACCGTACCGGACGATACGGAGAGCTATAAATCGGCACTGAAAAAATTCGGAGAGAATGCCACCAAGCATCTGGATAGCATGACGAATGCTTCCACGGATCGCAGTGGCGGTATCAAAGATAATCTGGATACACTGAATGACAGGCTCGACAAGGCTTTTGAACAGTTGGGTCAGTTGGGGGATGTACTGGAAGCCGGGACAGACAGCACCAGTGCCCACATGGATGAGCTGATGGATCAGGCCAGAGTTCTGCGGAATCTGGTCAGCGAAATCCGGGATGATCTCTTCCGGTATGAAGGAATTTCTGTAGAAGATACTTCGGATGAGTCAGCCAGCAAGGAAGAGGTGAACCCCGGAGATCCCGATGCGGAGGATGACACCGCAGAACCGGAAGGAACCGAAGAAGCGCGCTATGATACTTCCAGCTTCCAGAAGGGAAAGGTCACCTTATGTGTGAACCGCGGTACGGTGGAAGCCGATACGAATGTGGGCGGTATCGTTGGACAGGTGGCAACGGAATACGATTTTGACCCTGAGGACGATATCACTTTAACCGGAACGGAGAGTTTCGATGTGGAGCAGACGGTCAAGGCAGTCATCAGAGACAGCCGCAACCTTGGAGACGTGACCGGTAAAAAAGACTATGTCGGCGGTGTGGTCGGTAAAGCAGAATATGGCGCAGTCATTTCCTGTGAGTCTTATGCACCCGTAGAGAGTACCGGAGGCAGCTATGTGGGAGGAATTGCCGGATCTGCCAGCTATGCGATCCGCAGCTGTTACAGCATGGGCAGGATCACCGGTAAAAATAATATCGGAGGAATTGCCGGAGAAGGCTGTGATATTTTCTACAGCTATGCGTACAATGATCTGGATATGTCCGGCGAAGGCCAGGGCAGCATTGCCGGAAAAGTCAGTGATGATGGAACTCTGTATGGCAACTATTATGTGGAAGGCGGAGCCGGTGGCGTAGACGGCATTGGTTATCAGGGCGGTGCTACCCCGTTGTCCTACCAGGAATTCTGCAGCAAAGACGTTCCGGACGCTTTCTCACAGTTTACCATTACCTTCCAGGCGGATGGTGTAGAAGTGGCTTCCTATAAATGCGGTTACGGGGATTATCTGTCGGCAGACCAGATTCCGGAAGTACCGGAGAAGGATGGCTATTACGGTGTATGGCCGGATTATGATTTCAGTGATATTACCGGTAATAAAGTGTTGGAAGCAGAGTATGAGGAATGGACCGCATCCATTGCTTCCGCAGAGAAAAACGATAACAATAAGGCACTGGTTATGGCAGAAGGCAACTTCTATCCCAATGCAGCATTGCATCTGCAGGTAGAGGGAAATACTTATACAGTATCCATGACCAATTCCATGGAAGAGGATGCACCGGACTATACCGGAGAAGCAACCTTGCGTGTCTACTGTGAGGATGCGGATAACACTGTCATAGAGGTAGCACAGGATGGAGAGTACACGGAAGTGGAATCCGCTGTGATCGGCAGCTATAGACAGTTTACCATGGAAGTGCCCGGCAGCTTCCGCACGGTAGAGGTCGAGGGCAGTCATACACTGCTGATCGTACTTTGCATCGTCGGTGGTGCAGTCGTGATCCTGTTGATCGTATTGTTAGGGAAAAAAGCGGCAAAACGCCGGAAGACGCGCAAGGCGGCAAAACGTGACCGGAAAGCCGGAAAAGCTGACGAGGACCAGAGCGGCAAAACAGACGCAGCAGAAGATGCCGGACAGACGGCTGACGCAGAGGAATAACAATGATTCAGGCAGTTTTATTTGACATGGACGGTACGCTGATCGATACCGAAAAATATTATCGTATTTTCTGGCCGAAGGCACTGGCAGCCTGTGGGTATACCATGACAGATGAGCAGGCACTTACGATGCGCAGTCTGGGACGCCCCTTTGCCCCCAGACAGCTCAAGGACTGGTACGGTGAAGATTTTGACTATTATGTGGTGCGTGACAAACGAAAAGAGATGATGGAAGAAACACTGGACCGGGATGGCATCAAATGCAAGCCCGGTGCCGTGGAGCTTCTGGAAGATCTGAAAAAAAGGCATATCACTGCAGCGGTTGCCACAGCGACGGATCTGGAGCGGACGGAAAAATATCTGGCGATGGCAGGACTTCGGCCGTATTTTGAGAAACTGATTTCGGCCACTATGGTAGCAGAAGGTAAGCCGTCCCCGGATATTTATCTCTATGCCTGCAAGCAGCTGGGACTGGCACCGGAAGAGTGCATGGCCGTGGAGGATTCTCCCAACGGAGTCATGAGTGCTTACCGCGCCGGCTGTAAGGTCGTGATGGTGCCGGATCAGACACAGCCAGATGAAAAATTAAAAAAATGTCTGTACGCCTGCGTACCGACCCTGGCAGATATCAGCCACCTCATTTAGAGGTGGCTATATTTGTCATAGTAGCTTGATTTTTGTATTCCGGTGTGTTATTATTTTAACGATTAGAGTGACTATTCGGAAGACAATGAAATCAAGCGGGACTGCTTTGTCATGCTTGCATGTAAAAAGCAGTTTTGCTTGATTTTAGGTGACTCGAATAGAGTCACCGCCACACATATGAGCAAAAATAGCTGCGCAGCAGCGAAAGCACGATTTATCGTGCAATTTTGCGAATAATGTGTGGAATGTATTCATACTTGGAGCCCACGAGGGGCGGAAAGGAATGGAAGAAAATGAATTTTGATGACATCGTAGCAAAAGTAAAAGAGTGTGGGAAGAAGACCGTCGCAGTCTCCGTTGCACAGGACAGTGCAGTACTGGAAGCTGTACATGAGGCCAAGAGACTGGGCATTGCAGATGCAATCCTGGTAGGTGATGAGGCAAAGATCCGTGAGATTGCAGCCGGACTGAATATGGACCTCTCCGATTATGAGATCATCAATGAGCCGGATATGATCGAAGCTTCCCTGAAAGCTGTAAAGCTGGCACATGACGGCCGTGCAGATATGTATATGAAGGGCCTGATCGACTCCAAGAACTTCTTAAAGAGCGTACTGAACAAAGAAGTAGGCCTTCGTACCGGTGGAACCCTGTCTCATGTATGTGTATTTGAGATTCCCGGCATTGACAGACTTCTGTTCCTGACCGATGTTGCATTCATGACCTATCCTACACTGGAGGAGAAGGTTCAGATCATCAAGAACACCATTCCGGTATGTAATGCCTGCGGCGTTGCAGAGCCTAAGGTAGCACCTTTAGCAGCAGTTGAGGTTGTAAATCCCAAGATGCCCGTTACCGTAGATGCGGCAGAACTGACTAAGATGTGTGAAGAAGGACAGATCCCCGGCTGTATCGTAGACGGCCCGCTGTCTCTTGACCTGGCGATCGATCCCGAGGCAGCCAAGCATAAGGGAGCTACCGACCGTAAGATCCAGGGTGATGCAGATGTATTGCTGTTCCCGGATATCCATGCCGGCAACCTGGTATACAAAGCAATCGTACATATGGTAAAAGTAAAGAACGGATGCATCCTGACCGGTACCAAGGTACCCGTAGTCCTGACCAGCCGTTCCGATACCTTCGAGACCAAGGTATACTCCCTGGCACTGGCTGCAGTTGTAGCAGAAGAGATGAAAAAGAATCAGAAATAAGCTATGGATATCGTGATCGAAGCCGCTGTGGAAGCTGCGGGAGAACTGCTGTCGGCAGGTATAGATGCTGTAGTGGACAAAGCGGTAAAGCATAAGAGCGAATATAAGAGTGAATATAGGAGGAAACACACAATGGCAATCAAGAGTCTGATCATCAACCCCGGTTCCACCTCCACCAAGATCGGTGTATTTGAGGATGAGAACTTATTATTTGAAGAAACCCTGAGACATTCTACCGAGGAGATCTCCAAATACGATACTATTTTCGAACAGAAGGATTTCCGTAAGAAGATCATTACCGATCTGCTGGCAGAGAAGAACTGCGATCTGAAGAGCTTCAACGTGATCGTAGGACGTGGCGGTCTGTTAAAGCCCATCCCCAGTGGTACCTATGCGGTAACCGATGATCTGCTGGAGGATTTAAAAGTAGGTGTACAGGGTCAGCATGCTTCTAACTTAGGCGGTATTCTGGCAAGAGAGATCGGTGATGAGATCGGCGTTCCCTCTTACATCGTAGACCCCGTTGTAGTAGATGAGCTGATGCCCATCGCAAGATATTCCGGTCTGGAAGAGATCCCCAGAGGAAGTATCTTCCATGCCCTGAACCAGAAGGCAGTTGCCAAGAGATATGCAAAAGAGGCCGGCAAGCCTTATGAGTCCTTACGTCTGGTAGTAGTGCACATGGGCGGCGGTGTATCCGTAGGCGCACATGAGGACGGCAAGGTTGTAGACGTATTCAGTGCATTTGACGGTGATGGTGCATTCTCTCCGGAGCGTGCAGGCGGTGTGCCTTGTGCAGCACTGGTAAAAATGTGCTTCTCCGGAAAATATACCGAGAAGGAGATCAGTGCAAAGCTGATCGGCAAGGGCGGACTGAATTCTTACCTGGGTACCAACGATATGCGTGAAGTTACCAAGCGTGCCAATGAAGGCGATGCCAAGGCAGCGGAGGTGAAGCAGGCATTCCTGTTACAGGTAGCCAAAGACATCGGTGCTATGGCCTGTGTGCTGAACGGCAAGGTAGACCAGATCGTTATCACCGGAGGCATTGCATATGGTGAGGATGTAGTGGCTAAGCTGAAAGAGAGATGCGGCTGGATCGCTCCTGTGACCGTATATCCCGGTGAGGACGAGCTGTTAGCTCTGGCTCAGGGCGCTCTGCGTGTCATGAACGGCGAAGAACAGGTGAAGCAGTACTAATTTAGAGTAAAAATATAGAACTCCCGGTGGAATGATTCCATCGGGAGTTTTTTACTTTAGGGAATAGACTTTCTGTCAGCATTATGATTTTAACTAAAAATCAGCTTTGACAGAATCCCCAGTACCAGCATGTGTACCGGATAAAAGGCATAGCAGGCAAGCTGGATCTTACGGTTATGCGCGCCCTGGCGTCCATGGTAGCACCACAGAAGCGGCAGACACAACAGCGCCAGTCCCTGTTCTGAAATCTCGAAGGCATGACCGAAAAGCTGTAATGGAATCTGCATTCCTGCCAACAGCATGACATTGATCCAGTAGAGCCCGGCAAACTGTCCGGCAAGCTGCCACCAATTTTTCCCATGGAAGAGATAGAATACGATAACAGTCAGAACGCCTTCTCCGTAATAGTCGAACATGAGGAGGGTTGCCAGCACGTAGCCCACTGCAGATAGCAGCAGGATCGACGGAATCCACAGCCAGACCGGACATTTTTTCCGTAGGGTATCTATTGCCCAGATACACAGGAAGCCTGTGAGCAGTGTCCAGATCACGTTCTGATGAAACGGGTAGAATAACAGCCCACTGTACATCAGATTGATGGGAAGCTCAGAAAGAATGGCCAGAAGAAGCAGGCGCATGCAATATTTTTTCCTATCATGGGTATGGAAGAAGCCTTCCACCAGGAAAAAGGCGAACATGGGAAATGCCAGTCTGCCGATGCCGGTCAGCCACCAAGCATCTCCGGCGAGGGTAGCCCACAGGTGATCACAGAACATGAACGCCATAGCGAGGATATGCAGCGTCAGAGCACTGAGATCCGGTGGGAAAATAGAACAATGGGATACTTTGTTTTGCAAAATAAAACTCCTTTCAAAATTCCTTACGGAAGGATATAGTTGCATTATATCTTGTTTATGCGCTATAGTAAATATATCTGTGAAAGAGTATATGAAATTCCAATGATGGCCTACCCGGCATTTATATGCCGCAAAGCCTGTCGGGCGCACAGATATTGACAGAAAAACAAAATGCAGCACAGGAGGAATACAATGCGTCGTAACGATCGTGAGATTACAGAATTTTCGGAAATGACAGATGTCATGAAGAGGTGTGATGTGTGCAGACTTGCACTGAATGATGAGGATGGCTATCCGTATCTTCTGCCGTTGAATTTCGGAATGGAAGAGACGGACGGCAGAGTGACACTCTATTTTCACGGGGCAAAAGAAGGAAAAAAATATGACTTGATCCGTAAGGATGTCAGGGCAAGCTTCGAGATGGATTGCTCCCACAGACTGGTGCTGTCGGAGAAAGAAGATGGCTGCCAGTGCACCATGGAATACGAGAGCGTGATCGGTCAGGGAACTATAGAGATCCTGTCGGATGCGGAAAAACAGAAAGCATTGAATCTTCTGATGAAGCAGTACTATCCTGACAGAACGGAGAATTTCGTATTCCGACCGGAAGTCGTAGCCATGACGGAGATATTCTGCCTGAAAGTGGAGCATATGACGGGGAAGAAACGTTTCAAAATGTCGTAGAAGATATCTTCTATTGATATCCCTACGGGATAGGGCAGCAGGAAAATAGAGATAAAATAGAGAGGATGAGGGACAATTATGTATACAGACGGACAGATCTATATGGGCCTGGCAGATGGTCAGCGTGTGAATATGCCGCTGAATATGAGTAACCGCCATGGACTGATCGCAGGAGCCAGCGGCACCGGCAAGACGATCACTATGAAGGCTATGGCAGAATCTTTTTCAGATGCGGGAGTGCCGGTATTTTTGTGTGATGTGAAGGGGGATGTCTCCGGAATTGCCACAGCCGGTGTGGCTTCGGAATCCATGGACAGGAGGATTGATAAATTCGGTATCCGCAACAGTTTTTCCTATAAGGCTTATCCGGTCTGCTTCTGGGACATCTATCAGGAGGGCGGCCATCCGGTGAGAGCCACCATCTCCGATATGGGACCGGAGCTTTTATCTCGTATTCTGGGGCTCACCGCTGCGCAGGAAGGTGTATTGAATATTGTCTTCCGGATCGCGGATGACAAGGGACTTTTATTGATCGACTTAAAGGATCTGCGTATTCTGCTGAATTATGTGGCAGAACACAAGGATGACTATCTGACCACCTACGGAAGTATCTCCAAGCAGTCCGTGGGCGGTATTCTGCGGGCGCTACTGCCTCTGGAGAATCAGGGCGGAGATCTCTTTTTCGGAGAACCGGATCTGGATATTTATGACTGGATGCGTACGGATGTGTACGGCAAAGGTATTGTCAATGTGCTGAACTGCGTAAAACTGGTGCAGAATCCCACACTGTATGCCAGCTTCCTGTTATGGATGATGTCAGAATTATTCCAGAAGCTTCCCGAGGCGGGAGATCTGGAAAAGCCGAAGCTGGTATTTTTCTTCGATGAGGCACACCTGTTGTTTGCTGATGCACCGAAGATACTGGTGCAGAAGATCGAGCAGGTGGTAAAGCTGATCCGTTCCAAGGGCGTGGGTATCTATTTCGTGACTCAGAGCCCCAGTGATATTCCCGATTCCGTGCTGGCACAGTTAAGCAACCGGGTACAGCATGCCCTCCGGGCGTACACTCCGGCGGAGCAGAAAGCTGTCCGGGCAGCAGCACAGTCCCTGCGGGCCAATCCTGCCTTTAAGGCAGAAGAAGTCATCATGGAACTGGGCGTAGGTGAGGCACTGACTTCCTTTCTGGATGAGAACGGCGTGCCCGGCATTGCCCAGCGTACCTCCATCATCTGCCCCCAGAGCTTTATGGGACCTGTGGATGAGACGGAGCGCAGGAATCTGATGGCGAGAGACGGCATGGGACGCTACGATGAGGCGGTGGACAATATTTCTGCCTACGAAGTGTTGACAGATACCATGGAGCATGAGGCGAAGGCAGCGCAGCTGGCCGCAGAGCGGGCACAGCTGGAAAAAGATAAGGAAGCGCTGGCAAAGCAGCAGGCAAAACTGCAGGAATCCACCGTAAAGCAGAAGCAGAAGGAATGGGAAGCCGCACAGAAAAAGAAGGAAAAGGCAGCGGAACGCAGACAGGCCCAGATCGAGCGCCAGCTGATTAACACCGGTGCCCAGGTCATCAAGCGAGGAATTTTGAGTACACTGTTTGGAAAGTAATTAGGAATAAAATTCTTCTGATGCTTATTCTGCCATCGTCAGCGGACGGAAAGATTATGCAAAACGATGGAAAGGCTAGAATAACTGGAACCAGAGAAAGTGTCCGCCAAAGATCAGCCAGAGGACGGACAGAACCGACAGCAGGATACAGACGATGGTCTTCGCCGGCTGCCGGGGGCGTCTGCAAAGTAACGGCGGTAGAGCGATGGCAAGCAGAAGGATCGGAATCCCGTACCGGAAAAGCATAAGCCCGATGGCAAAGGCACCCAAAGCCAGGGTGAAGAGTGCTTCGTCTAAATTTGCTTCATTTTGTATAAATAAGAACGCACCAGTAAAGAAGAGAAACGCAAGAAGGATCACGGAAAAAATACTAAGACAGAGGATGCGAAGCCATTTCGCGGCTCTGTCTTTTTTCTGTTGTCTTACCTCGGTGATGACATCGCTCAGGAGTGTATTGGTGTCAGCAGAGGGCAGGGCAATCCGCTCACCGCGACAAAGCTCTTCAACCGATACCGACAGCGCAGCCGCCAGATCATCCAGCAGAGCAATGTCCGGGTAGGCATTGCCGGTCTCCCAGCGGGAGATTGCCTTGTTCGTAATATGTAACTGTTCGGCCAGCTGTTGCTGCGTCATTCCAAGAGCCATCCGCTGTTCCTTGATGAAAGTTCCCATTTTGGCCTTATCCATGTGCTTCACCAGCCCCCTTTATAGTTTTAATATTTGATTTCAGTATAGAAGAATCCGGGGGAATTGGCAATCTACCGAAGCGAGAATGCCGGGAAATTAACTGGAAAGTTACGCGAGCAATGAGCCGCGCATAGGCATAGTGAAGACAGCGATGAGCGCTTGCGCACGATTCGCTGTCTTCACTTATGCCGAGATGCGGCGAACGCCGCGATATGAAATAAGATTGGCAGCGTTTTATGCTGACAATCTTATGAATAGCGTGGCTCATTGCGGAGGGTTTTATCTTCGGGACATAGTAGAAGAAAAATGTAGATTACGCCCCGCTTGTCGGAAACTTCCGGGGCTCAGCAGAGAAAAAATGTAGATTTTGCCCCGCTTGTCGGAAACTTCCGGGGCTCAGCAGAGAAAAAACACGAATTACGCCCCGCTTGTCAGGCACTTCCGGGGCTCAGCAGAGAAAAAACACGAATTACGCCCCGCTTGTCAGGAACTTCCGGGGCTCAGCAGCGAAAAAACACGAATTACGCCCCGCTTGTCGGAAACTTCCGGGGCTCAGCAGAGAAAAAACACGAATTACGCCCCGCTTGTCGGAAACTTCCGGGGCTCAGCAGAGAAAAAACACGAATTACGCCCCGCTTGTCGGAAACTTCCGGGGCTCAGCAGAGAAAAAATGTAAATTACAGGGCATTTCGTAATGTAGGCTATAATAAATGCCGCGATGCCCACCGCGGAAGGATGTTCCGTTTGCTGTGGACGTTCGTGGATTTGAAACTACCATCCGCAATGAGCCACGCTATTCATAAGATTGTCAGCAAAGAACGCTGCCAATCTTATTTCATATCGCGGCGTTCGCCGCATCTCGGCATAAGTAAAGACAGCGAATCGTGCGCAAGCGCCCATCGCTGTCTTCACTATGCCTATGCGCGGCTCATTGCTCGCGTAACTTTCCAGTTAATTACCGTTTGATATCGCCGTCTTCGGCATCCTCTTCTGTGGTAATGGCAAAAGCGATATTGGTGGCATGGTCTGCTACTCTCTCCAGTCCGGATACGATATCGGAGAAGATCATGCCGGCTTCGGGAGAACACTCTCCCTTGGTCAGACGCTCTACATGTTTCTTCTGCAGTTCGCGTTCCTTCTCGTCTACCTGATCCTCCAGAGTAACGATCTCCTGCATATGGGATTCATCGCTCTTGGCGAACATTTCTACAGCATAACGGATGATCTTGTTGACCATTTCCAGCATATCTCCCAGTTCCTTCTGGGCTTCCTTACTGATGGAAACGCCTTCTTCCTTACGCTGTCTGGCAGCATCCGCCACGTTCTCCGCATGGTCACCGATACGCTCGATATCGTTCACCACATGGAACAGGGCACCCAGACTGTTCAAATCCTCGATGGGCAGTGTGGTCTGGTTGATCTTCACCAGATAATCCGTGATGGCATGGTTCAGGAAATTGATATTTTTCTCTACCTCGTAGACTTCCTCGATGTCCTCTTCATCCAACGTGATCAGGGCATTCATGGCACGGTTTAAGTTCTCCTCTGCCAGAGAAGCCATACGCTCCAGCTCCTTGATAACTTCTACCACTGCAGTGGCGGGGTTGAACACCACTTTGTCGCCGATGTATTTTAACTGATAGCTCTCTCTGTAACCAACCTTCTGATCCTCGCCGGGTACGATCAGGTAAGTCATCTTGACCAGCCAGCCGGTGAACGGGAACAGCATAATTACCTGTGCAATCTTGATCAGCGTATGTGCATTTGCTACGAATCGACCGTTATCTGCGGAAATGGACTTGATCAATTCCACGATCTGGTCTCCTGCCACAAACAGGGCAATGTAAATAATAACCGTACCGATAATATTGAACAGCAGATGTATCAGTGCTGCTCTCTTTGCGTCCTTTTTACCGGTCATGGAAGCTAACATTGCGGTAGCGCAGGCACCGATATTACATCCCAGGATAATGTACAGTGTAATAGGTAACGGCAGCAGATCCTGATTAGCCAGCAACAACACAATGCTGACCGTTACGGACGAACTCTGGATAATGGCTGTCAGAGCAAATCCCATCAATGTGGCTAAGAACGGGTTCTTCAGAGACATCAGCAGATTGACCACTTGTGGCTCATTCTTCATGTTCGCCATAGCCTGGGACATGGTGCTCAGGCCTACGAACAGGATACCGAAACCAACGACCACTTCCGCCACCTTACGGACCTTTTCCTTCTTCGTAAACATCATCACGACCACACCCACCAGCAGGATCAGCGGTGCTATTTTGGATAAATTAAAAGATACCAGCTGTGAAGTAATGGTAGTACCGATGTTTGCACCGAGGATAACGCCCGCCGCCTGATACAGATTCATCAGACCAGAGTTAACGAAGCTGACGACCATAACCGTACATGCCGAAGAGGACTGGATGATACCGGTAAAAATAATACCGACGATCATACCCATGAAACGGTTCGTGGTAAAGATTTCCAGAATACGACGAAGTCTGGCACCTGCTACCTTCTCAATGGAATCGCTCATCAACTCCATTCCGAATAGAAACAGTCCCAGACCTCCTGCCATTGTCAATATTGTTCCAAAGCTCATTTTTAATCCCTCAATCTCTCTTGATTCTCTTCCGAAAAACCAAAACAATAATTTTCAAATTTATTCTTATATAAACAATCCAAAATATATTTTACGAGATAGAATAAAAACTTGCAATGTAAATTTTACTTTTCTTTTACTTTTCTTTACAAAACTTTACGCAATTTCTACCGTGTTTGCGTAAAACAGCTGTTTTTCCTACGCATTTCGGCCATCCGCAATATCCCGGTCCAGCTGCTCCTTAAGTTCTTCCAGCGATCCAAATCTGCGTTCCGGGCGCCGAAATCTTTTCAAAGCCACCTCGATCTCCTGCCCGTAGATGTCCTGGTCAAAATCATACAGATAAGATTCCACCCCCATCACTTTTTCAGAAGAAACCGTGGGTTTGGTTCCCACATTGCTGATGGCCTTATAGACCTTTCCATTATGGCGCACCGCCGCATAGTAAACTCCGTTGGGTGGCAGAAGTTTGCCTGCGGGAGGCAGCAGATTCACCGTTGGAAATCCCAGGGTATGTCCGATATGATTGCCATGCTCCACTGCTCCCACCAGTGTATAAGGCATTCCCAGCATCTCTTCGGCCTCTTCCATCCGGCCCTCTTCCACCAGCTTGCGGATGTAAGTGGAACTGACTTCGATGCCGTTCACTTCGATCTTCTCTATGGTCTGGACGCAAAAGCCCAGATGCGGCGCCATTCTCTCCAGAAGTTCGGCATTTCCTGCGCCGTTCTTGCCAAAAGACAGATCCTCGCCTGCCGCCACAAACCGGGTATTCATCTGTTTGGCCAGAATCTCTGTTGCAAAACGCTCTGGCTCTGTGGCTGCAGTCTCCTTCGTAAGAGGAAACTCGATCAGAGTGTCGATTCCCAGACGTTCAAACAGGCGTCTTTTTTCCTCTCTGGTGGTCAGTTCTTTACCGTCAGACAGGCCGAACAGCACTGCCGGTGTAGGCTCAAAGGTGAACACGCACGCCGCCAGCCCGTATTTTTTTCGACCAAGAATCTCTTCCAAAAGTCTCCTGTGGCCCAGATGGACTCCGTCAAATTTACCGATGGCTACTGCTGTATCTTTTTCCAGATAAAAGTCTGTTGTTCCTGCAATGATTTCCAAGTCTATTTCCTGCTTTCTGTATTACTTGGGAAGATCTTCACGGGCTTGTACCATTCCTTCGTTTCATCATACACATAAATGCCCACAAAGCTGTCATCCTCTCTGTAGATGCGCACCCACTCTCCTGCCGGATGTGTGGTCTGTTCCACAGTCTGTCCCGGATAAAAAGCATTCCCGTTATCGATCAGTTTCCGCCACTTTTCCTCCACATGCAACATGGGAAAATCCGAAAAAATACGGTCTGTGGGAAGCAGTGCTTCCTCCAGCCTCTCCGTGTCCCGAAGTTCCTGCAGCTGTGCAAGTGTCAGGGCATCTGCCAGCCGGAATTCCCCGACTCTGGTGCGAACGAGGCTCTGCATGGTGCCGCCGCAGCACAGTTTTTCCCCAATATCGGCACAGAGACTGCGGATATAGGTCCCCTTGGAACATTCCACGCGGAATTTTACCACGGGAAACTTTATTTCCAGAATCTCAATCGCCGGCAGATCCACATGTCTTGCCTGCCGTTCCACTTCTTTGCCCGCTCTGGCCAGCTCATAGAGCTTTTTCCCATTGACCTTCAGTGCAGAATACATGGGTGGGATCTGGTCATAGCCGCCGACAAAACCGGCGATCACTTCACGTACCTGTGCTTCACTCACCGCCACTTCCCGCTCTTCCAGAACGGTTCCCGTGATATCCTGGGTATCTGTGATCTGTCCCAGCAGAAGTTCTGCCACATATTCCTTGGTCCTGTCCGTCAGCATTTCACATGCTCTGGTAGCATTCCCCAGACATACAGGAAGCACACCGGTAGCCTGTGGATCCAGTGTACCTGTGTGCCCTATCTTTTTCTGCCGGCAGATCCCGCGAAGCTTGGCTACCACATCATGGGAGGTAAAGCCCGCTTCCTTATATACATTGATGATGCCGTCCATTAACCCTGTTCTCCCCGCAGTTGTTTGTCGATGTGCAGTGACAAATTGTTGACACAATCATGGAAGGTTCCCCTCATAGTGCAGCCTGCGGCACGTACATGTCCGCCGCCTCCGAAGAAAGATGCCACCTTCGCCACATCTACTTTCTCATTGGAACGCATGCTGACCTTGTACTCCAGTACGTTGGTCTCATACATGAAAATCGCACAGTCCACGCCCTTGATATTGCGCAACTGGTTCACAATGCCGTCCAGATCTCCCGGTACCGCATTGTAGAATTCCATGGTCTTGCGGTCCACCATGCTCACGATGCAGCGTCCGTCCATGAAACGAATGCTCTCCATCAGAGCTCTGCCCATGATCTGGGTCTGCAGATAGGTCTTCTGATAAAAGCTTTCCTCGATCAGCTTCGGGAAATTGAATCCGAAGGAGATCAGAAACGCTGCTGCCTGCAGCGTCTCTGATGTCGTATTGGAATACTGGAATACACCGGTATCATGGATGATGCCGGTATACAGCGCTTCCGCAATATCCTTGTCAATAAGTTCCGCATCCATAATGTGATACAGCACCTCACAGGCACTTCCCACTTCCGGACGGACCAGATTCACATCACCGCAACCGGAATTGCTGATGTGATGATCAATGTTGATCTTCTTTTTCGCATTCTGGAAATACGTCTCCGCATCTCCCAGACGATCCCCACTGCAATCCAGCGCAAAATACACATCAAAAGGCTCCTGCACGGGACATTCGGTCTGAATCTCATCGTATCCCTTCAGATAGGAAAACTCTTCGGACGGCTTCTGCAGATATACGGTAACTTCCGCTTCGGGAAGGAGTTTACTCAGATACATCTGTAAGGAAAGACATACACCCACACAGTCTCCATCCGGACGAATATGTCCGCTGATGCCGATCTTTTTCGCACCCAGACATTCTTCACGCAAATCCATTACTCGTCACCTTCCTCTGTTTCTTCCGTATCTTCCGCCACTTCATTTTCCGGCTTCTGTGCCTGTTCATCCGCTGCAATGACCTCATCGATCTTGTGGGACATATTGACACCGTATTCAATGGACTGATCCATCACAAAAGTGATATCCGGAGTATTACGCAGATTGATGGTACGAGCCAGTTCTCTGCGGATAAAGCCTTCGGCGCTCTTCAGTCCCTGCAGGGTAGACTTTCTGACTTCCTCGTCTCCCAGCACGCTGATCCATGCCTTACAGCTCTTCAGATCCGGTGCCACTTCCACAGCGACCACACTGGTCCAGGGACTGATCCGGGGGTCCTTGAGACCGCCCCGGATGATCTCTGCCAGAACGCGCTGTACTTCCCCGTTGATACGGGTATTTTTCACACTATTCTTTCTCATTCTTATTCCTTCTTAATTCTTTCCTGCGGGTATCGTAGACGTCTTGGCGAGCATCCGCGAACAGAATGCGTTTCGCGTAACCCCGTTGAAAAACGTCGGCACTTGAATCTTGCAAGCAAAGCGCAGGAAGATTCTTAGTGTCCGCTACGTTTTTTGCAGAGCGCAAGCGTGGGTAAGCGGAATGCATCTGCGAACGGATGCGTTCTAGTAACCTACCGTGGTACTTCCACCATGATATATGCTTCTACGATATCCAGCTCCTGCATCTTGTCAAAGCCTTCGAATACGAGACCACACTCATATCCGGCCTTAACTTCCTTCACATCATCCTTGAATCTCTTCAAGGAAGCCAGGTTGCCTTCGAAGATCTGCTCGCCCTCACGGGTGATACGAACCTTACAGCCTCTCTGGAACACACCGTCCAGAACATAGGAACCTGCGATGTTACCGATAGCGGATGCCTTGAAGATCTGACGAACCTCTGCATGACCGATAACCTTCTCCTCGTATACGGGATCCAGCATACCCTTCATGGCAGCTTCCACATCCTCGATAGCCTGGTAGATGACCTTGTACAGACGTACATCCACGCCCTCTCTCTCTGCGGTTGCCTTGGCAGTCGCATCGGGACGAACGTTGAATCCGATGATGATTGCGTTGGACGCACTTGCCAAAGATACGTCGGACTCATTGATGGCACCTACGCCGCCGTGGATACATTTAACTACTACTTCTTCGTTGGACAGCTTCATCAGGGACTGTTTTACAGCCTCGACACTACCCTGTACGTCAGCCTTGACGATCAGGTTCAGTTCCTTCAGATTACCCTCCTGAATCTGGCTGAACAGATCATCCAGGGACATTCTGCCCTTGGTCTCTTCCAGCATCTTTTCCTTGTTCTGTGCCAGATAGGTCTCCGCATAGGATTTTGCTGTCTTATCATTATCATGTGCCAGGAATACTTCACCTGCACTGGGAACATCGGACAGGCCCAGGATTTCTACAGGGGTAGACGGTCCTGCTTCTTTTACTCTGCGTCCCTTATCATCGATCATGGCTCTTACCTTACCGTGTGCCACGCCTGCGGAAATGAAATCTCCCACATGCAGGGTACCTTTCTGTACCAGTACGGTAGCCACGGGACCGCGTCCCTTATCCAGCTCTGCCTCGATGACCAGACCTCTTGCTTTTCTCTTGGGGTTGGCCTTGAGTTCCATGATATCTGCGGTCAGCAGGATCATGTCAAGCAACTGGTCGATACCTTCTCCGCTCTTCGCAGATACCGGTGCAAATACGGTACTTCCGCCCCAATCCTCGGGGATCAGCTCGTACTCTGCCAGCTCCTGTTTTACACGGTCAATGTTGGCTGAGGGCTTATCGATCTTGTTCACTGCTACGATGATCTCCACACCTGCTGCCTTTGCATGGTTGATTGCCTCTACGGTCTGGGGCATTACGCCGTCGTCCGCTGCTACTACCAGGATAGCAATATCGGTCGCATTGGCACCACGCATACGCATGGCGGTAAATGCTTCGTGTCCGGGAGTATCTAAGAAGGTGATCTTACGGTCTCCCACATTTACAGTATAAGCACCGATGTGCTGGGTGATACCACCTGCCTCACGATCGGTTACGTTGGTCTTACGGATAGCGTCTAACAGGGAAGTCTTACCATGGTCAACGTGACCCATAACACAGATTACGGGAGGTCTCTCCACCAGATCTGCCTCGTCCTCTTCATCTTCCTTCAACAGTTCTTCGATGACATCTACCTTGACCTCTTTTTCACAGAGAATGTCATATTCCATGGCAATGTTCTCTGCATCTTCATAGGAGATCTCCTGGTTCACGGTTACAATCTTACCTTCCAGGAACAGCTTCTTGATGATGGCTGCGGGCTGTAACTTCATCTTCTCAGCCAGTTCTTTGATGGTAATGGATTCCGGCAGCACGATCACCTTGATCTGCTCTTCCTGTACCTCTTCCTTCTTCTTTTCCGGCTTGATGAAACGTCCGGGCTTGTTCTTCAGCGCGTCCTCGTCCTCGTAGATATGGTCCTTCTTGGAACGCTTGTTGTCCTTCTCCTGGCTGAAACGTCTCTTTTCATCTTCGCGCTTCTTCTCAAGATCCTTGCCTGCAGGTTCCGGAGCGAAGCCCTTATTCTGTCTGTTATCTCCGAATCGATTACCCGATCCGCCATTGCCTCTTTGGTCGCGGCCGTTATTGCCGTAACTGCGCTCACCATTGCCGTTACCGCGGCGATCACCCTGACCGCCTTCCATACCCGGACGACCCTGTCTGTTAAATCCGCCTCCCTGAGGTCTGCCATTGCCCATACCTCCTCTGTTACCATTCTGTCCGCCCTGACGGTTACCCTGTCCGTAGCCACCCTGACGATTGTCACGATTGCCGTCTCTGTTGTCACGGTTGTAACCGCCCTGGCCACGCTCGTTCTGTCCACGGTTGTCACGATTATTCTGACCGTAACCGCCCTGACGGTTATCGCGGTTGTCACGGTTACCGTTCTGAGGTCTGTCTGCCGGTCTGGTCGGTGCCACATTCTGTGCAGGCTGTGCTGCCTGAGGTGCCTGTGCGGCTGCAGTATTCTGTACTGCCTGCTCCTTTACCGGTGCCTGTGTCTGAGGCTTTTTCGCAGGCTGCTGTCCACGGTTGCCGGGTACCATTGCCACGCTGGGAGTGGGAGACGGAGGGGTCAGCGGCTTGATGGGACGTACGGGAGCCTGTGCCTGAACACGGTTGCCGTAGGAATTATTCTGGTAACCATTGTTCTGGTATCTGCCGCCCTGATTCGGACGCTGTCCGCCTGCATTTCTCTGTCCCTGTCCACTCTGTCCACTCTGACCGCCCTGACGCTGTCCGGGCATCTTGGAATTCTGAGGGTTGCTAACGAAAATAATCTTTTTCTTCTTTTTCGTCTCCTCAGTAGATTTGGTCTCCTCGGAAACTTTCGTTTCCTGAGCCTTTGCTTCCCCTGCGGGTGCCTGAGCCTTTTCCTCAGCAGGCTTTGCGTTTTCGGTATTTACCGGAGCTTTCTGTGCTGCGGGTGCAGCTGCTTTTTTCTTTCCGAGGCTGTTGCGTACCAGTGCTGCCGCATCCTCTTCCAGCGAGCTCTGTGCTGCCTTTGCCTCAATTCCTTTTTCCTGTAAAAAACTTAATATATCCTTACTCTGTAGTTCCAATTCTTTTGCGAGTTCATGTACTTTGATTTTCGCCATGCTTTCCTCCATTCTGCCTAACCGGGCAAATTCGCTTCCAATTGCTTGATGAGTGCATCTGCCAGTCCCGCATCACACACACCTACCGAAGATCTCAGATCCCGGCCGATGGCCCAGCCGAGTTCTTCCTTCGTGCCATATTCATATACCGGGACTTCATAATAGGAACATTTGTCGTGAAACAACTTTTTCGTATTGGCCGATGCATCCTCTGCAACGATCACCAACATGGCAGAACCTTTTTTCACAGCGTCCTCCGTCTGGAATTCACCGCTTACCAGGTTACGCCCCCTCATCGCAAGTCCCAAAAGGGAATAAATCTTATTCTGTTTCAAGCTGATCAAACTCCTTTTCCAGTGTATCATATACCTCAGGAGAAATACTCATCTTGAAAGAACGTTCTAATCCTTTATTCTTCCGGGCTTTCTGCAGACATTCCTTCTGTCTGCATATATATGCACCACGTCCGTTTTTTTTGCCGGTTGCATCCAGACATATCTCATCTTCCGGCGTTTTCAGGACACGCAGCATTTCTTTTTTGCCTTTCATTTCTCCGCAGCCTACGCACTGCCTCAGTGGAATCTTTTTTGCCATTGATTATTCCTGCTCTCCATCAAAATCGTCTACGGTATCATCTTCGTAATCATCCACATAGTCCTCATAACGGAAGCCGGGAGCATCCTTGGCCTGAGTCTCGGACTTGATGTCGATCTTGTAGCCGGTCAGTCTTGCTGCCAGTCTTGCGTTCTGACCTTCCTTACCGATAGCCAGAGACAACTGATAATCGGGTACGACTACCTTTGCGGTCTTCTCATCGGGATCTGCAAATACTGCTACGATCTTGGCAGGAGAAAGTGCATTCTGAATCAGGTTACCGGGGTTCTCATCCCAGTTCACGATATCGATCTTCTCACCGCGCAGCTCTTCCACGATAGCATTGACGCGGGCACCATTCATACCTACACAGGCGCCGACAGCATCTACATTGGGGTTATTGCTCCATACAGCAATCTTGGTACGGCTTCCTGCCTCTCTGGCAATGCTCTTGATCTCTACGGTACCGTCCTTGATCTCGGTAACTTCGGACTCGAACAGTCTCTTTACCAGTTCCGGATGGGTACGGCTGACATTGATGCGGGGTCCCTTCGGGGTGTTCTTTACTTCCACAATGTAAACCTTGATACGCTCGGTGGGCTTGAATACTTCGCCCTTTACCTGCTCGTTCTCGGTCAGCATGGCATCTGCCTTACCCAGATTGATGCTGATGTTCTTGCCTACATAACGCTGTACTACGCCGGTCACAACATCCTTTTCCTTCTCGTAGTACTGGTTGTAGATCACGCTTCTCTCTTCCTCACGGATCTTCTGTAAGATCACGTTCTTGGCATTCTGGGTAGCGATACGGCCGAACTCCTTGGACTTGATCTCCACATGGATCATGTCGCCCACCTGTGCTCTCTTGGAGATCTCCTGTGCATCCTCCAGAGCAATCTGCAGGCAGTCATCCTCCACATCATCCTTCGTGGGAACGACTTCCTTCTCAGCATATACCAGAAAATCGCAGGTCTCTCTATTAATCTCCACATGGACATTGTCAGCCTTTCCAAAATGGTTCTTGCAGGCTGTCATCAGGGAGTTCTCGATGGCTTCAAACAAGGTCTCCTTGCTGATCTCCTTCTCCTTCTCCAGAACGTCCAGTGCCTCCATTAATTCCTTATTCATCATTTCCTCCATTCCGGCTTTCGCCTTTTCTTAGTGTATGGTTTCTTCTTATTCTACAAGCTATCACTATTCCTTCGCCCTTTGGCTCTGAATAGTATCAAAAATCTAATGCAAGACGGATCAGGGCAATGTCTGCTCTGGCAAAAGTTCTCGGGCTGCCGTCTTCCGTGATCGTAATGTTATCTGCATTGAAGCTCTCCAGAATGCCAGAAAACTCTTTGCATTTGTCAATGGGCTTGAACAGCTTGATCTCTACTTCTTCACCGATGCTCTTCTGCAAATGCTTATCCTTTTTCAGCGTTCTACCCAGTCCCGGGCTGCTGACTTCCAGAATATAAGCATCCGGAATGAAATCAGCCTTGTCCAGAGCTTCGGATAATGCTCTGCTGACATTCTCGCAATCCAGAATGTTCACACCTTCCGGCTTGTCGATGTAAGCTCTCAGATAGTAGTCACTGCCTTCTTTTACATACTCCACATCGTAGATCTCCACCTGACTTACTTCTGCGATGGGCGTCAGCAGTTCTTCGGTTCTGTTTTCGTAGTCCTCTCGTTTGGACATGTAGGCCCTCCTTTACTGATATGAGCTGTCGTTACAACAACAAGAAAGAGTGGCGCGCGTCCACTCTTACTCTAGTAATCATCTTTAAACTATACACAGTATAGACCCTGTGTGAAAAAATGTCAATAGGGTCTTGCAAACATTCGGATTCCGCTGATTTGCTTCGCAAATCGCTTCTTCCTCATGTTTGGGCGGTTCCCTGATTCAGCCGCAGGCGCATGCAAGCATGCCCTGCGGCTGAATCGGTCACCTGGTATTACAAGTAGTTATGTGTTTCAAAGTACAGTTCGTTCACGTGTTCGGAATGCAAAAGCTTATGGGCGGTGCGGCTGAGGGGCTTGCCCAGGAACTCTTCGTAGGCCTTCTGTACCTCGGGGTTCTCATGGGAGAAGCGAAGCTTTCTCTCACTGTCCAGACGGTACAGGGTGCCTCCGCGCCGCTCCGCGAATTCGCATCCGTCGTGGATGGGCTGTCCGCCGCCTCCGACACAACCACCGGGGCATGCCATGACTTCCACGAAATCATAGGATACCCTTCCTGCCTTAATGTCCTCCATCAGCTTCTCCGCATTGGCCAGTCCGCTGACAGTACAGGTATGTAAGGTCTGATCTCCCAGTGTGAAGTCTGCTTCTCTTCTGCCGTCTCTTCCCCGGACTGCCCGGAAAGCATCTGCTTCCGGATTCTTGCCTTCCACTACTGCATATGCGGTACGAAGTGCTGCCTCCATGACACCGCCGGTGACGCCGAAGATCACTCCGGCACCGGTGCTTTCTCCCAGAGGAGAATCAAAAGCCTGCTCCTTTAAGAACCGGGTATTGATATGCTCGGCACGGATCATCCGCACGAATTCTCTTGTGGTCAGTACAATATCCACATCCTGTCCGGCTCCGGCGCTCTTCATATAAGAAAGAGAAGCCTCTCTCTTCTTGGATACGCAGGGCATGATGGAGATACAGCAGATATTATTGGGATCAATCCCTTTCTTCTGTGCAAAATAAGTCTTCGCCATGGCACCGAACATCTGCTGGGGGGATTTTGCCGTGGACAAATTCCGCAGATACTCCGGATACTTCTTGGACACGAAGCTTACCCAGCCGGGACAGCAGGAGGTAAACATGGGCCATGCGTATTTCCGGGAATTACCCAGCCGCTCCAGCAGTTCGTTTCCCTCTTCCATAATCGTCAGATCCGCTGCGAAGTTGGTATCAAATACATAGTCAAAACCGATGCGCTTCAGCGCTGCCACCATTTTGCCCTCGGAAGCTTCCTCCGCATTCAGTCCCAGTTCCTCGCCCCATGCGGTTCTTACCGCCGGTGCCACCTGGACTACTGTGACCTTCTCGGGATCCGCCAGTGCCTCGAAAGCCTTGTATGTATCGTCCCGTTCCCGCAATGCTCCGGTAGGACAATGGGTAATACACTGTCCACACAGTGTACATTCGGAGCAATCGATGGTCTTATTATCCGCCACATCTACTGTGGTACGGGATCCGGTGTTCTGTACATCCCAGACATGCATGGCCTGGACTTTATCGCAGATCTGTACACAGCGCATACATTTAATACATTTTCTGGAATCCCGGATCAGAGGGAAAGAATGATCCCAGGGTGTCTCGGGAACTTCCTCGGTAAAAGGTACTTCCAGAATTCCCAGATCGTTGGAAATCTGCTGTAAATTACAGTTACGGCTTCTGACGCAGGTGGCACAGTGACAATCATGCTGGGACAGGATCAGTTCCACATTTGTCTTGCGCACACGGCGTACCTTCGGAGAATTGGTATACACTACCATTCCCTCTTCCACCGGGCTGTTGCAGGCTGTGATCAGCTTGCTTTTTCCCTGCACTTCCACCACGCAGGCCTTGCAGGCACTGATCTCATTGATGTCTTTTAAAAAGCACAGATGCGGTACTTCGATTCCCACGCCTGCTGCCGCGCTCATGACGCTGGTTCCCTCCGGGACCTGCAGCTGCACGCCGTCTATTGTAAGGTTTATCATTTTCTCGCCCATTGTTTGCTCCTCTTTTTACCAGATGGCAGCTCGGCCGCCCTTTAAGCTTCCGTAGCCGTATTTATCGCAGCGTAAGCATCTGCCCGCTTCCTGGCAGGCTTCCTGCTTCGTCATGCCGCATTCAAATGCATCGAAATTCGTCTTGCGCTCTCCGGCTTCCTTTTCACTCAGCTGGATCCGTCCGCAGGGTTCCTTGTCCTCGTAGGATACCGGCGGGATCTCCACATCACAGGGTACTACATGGTGGTAACCCAGATATTCATCGATATTGGCTGCAGCTACTTTTCCGGCGGCAATGGCACGGATGACGGTAGCCGGACCGGTCACACAGTCACCACCGGCAAATACACCGTGGACATCCTTGACTTCACTGTCACTCATGGCAGTAATGGTGCCTCGTTTTACGGAGATACCCGCCTCCTCGAAATGGCGGGTCTCGATACCCTGACCGATGGCCACCACGACGATATCACAGGGGATTCGAAGGAGAGGCACATCCGCCTGGATCGGACGGGCTCGTCCCCAGGCATCGATGGGGCCGATGATCTGAGGTTCTACCCACAGAGCCGTCACATTGCCGTTCTCGTCGGCTTCGATCTTGTGAGGTGCTTTCAGGCTGTAAAGCTCTGCGCCCTCTGCGATGGCGCCTTCCACTTCTTCAGGAAGCGCCGTCATATCGGTCTGTCTTCTGCGGTAGGCAATTCCCACCTTTTTCGCACCCAGACGAATGGCGGAACGGGTACAGTCCATGGCTACGTTACCGCCGCCGACTACGACTACGGTCTTGTCCTTGAAGTCCGGCATGTCATCGTCACCGATGCGGCGCAGCATTTCCACTGCAGACATGACACCGTTGGCATCCTCTCCCTCGATACCGATCTTTTTATCCGTATGGGCACCGATGGCAATATAGACTGCATCGTATTCTTCGTGCAGCTTATTATAAGAAATCTCACCTTCGCCGTTTCCGACTCTGGTGTTCAATTTCACTTCCACTCCGGTGGACAGAATAGTGTCAATGTCCTCCTGTAAGCGTTCTCTTGGGAAACGATAGTTGGGAATTCCGTAGCGCAGCATACCGCCCAGCTTGCTCTTTTCCTCAAATACCACGGCATGGTGTCCCATCAGCTCCAGATAATATGCCGCAGACAGTCCGCCGGGGCCTCCGCCGATGATTGCTACTTTTTTACCGGTGCTCTCCGCTTTCTCAGGCACAGGAACCGTGTTGGCTTTGGCATTGTCCACTGCCATACGCTTCAGGCCGCGGATATTGATGGCACTATCGATCATGTTGCGGCGGCATCTTGCCTCACAGGGATGCTCACAGATCAGGGCACAGGCGGTGGGGAAAGGATTGTCCTTGCGGATCAGCTTCACGGCATCTGCATAACGCTCTTCCTTCACCAGTGCTATGTAACCGGGGATATCCACACCTGCGGGACACAGCGCCACACAGGGAACCGGCTGGGTAATATGGCAGGAACATTTCCCCCCATGTTCAATGTGATAGACATAATCCTCACGGAAGCCTTCCAGTCCGGCCAGTACCATATGGGCCGCCTCGTAACCGATGGCACAGTCAGCGGAGTCCACAATGTCGGAAGCGGTATCCCGGATCAGATCCAGTGTCTTCAGGGTGGCTTTGCCTGCCAATACATCCTCCATCAGGTTCTGCAACTGCCCCAGTCCCACACGGCAGGGCACACATTTACCACAGGTCTGGGCATGACACATTTTCAGAAAAGAAAGCTGCAGGTCCACCGGACATAATCCGGGCGGGCTGGCGATAATTCTTCTCTCCAGATCTTTGTACAGGCGTTCCACCGTAAGCTGTGCTTTATTCGGGGTAGCTATCTTCAATCGGCTCATAATCTTCTCCATTCTGCGGGCTGATGCCTGCGTTACTTTTATGCCCTGCGCCACGGGCGCTGCCGGCAACGGCTATGGCGTGCTGCTCTCCGTCTGCGGGCGCGGTGTTTTACTGACACGTACTATGGCATTGGCCACCTGAGCTGGCTGCCTGTTGCACAGTGTAAGTGCTTACATTTTGTTTTTTAAAAAATAGCCGTTTCTTGTCGGCTACTGATTTTTGTATATGTGTAATTGTATCCTAAATAATAAAAACTATCAATAGTTTTTAGGAAAGTTAATTTTTTATCTATCTTTTTGTGGAATATGCATGAGGATGTTTGTCTGACGTGTATGTAAGCTCTTACATTCTAATTTCTTATTCTGCCAGATTCATGGCACCGCTCTCTCAAATTCTGTTTTTCATAAAATACCCTCTATATTTGCTTTTGTGAAAAAAATAGCCCAGGCGGAACAGGCTGTCAGAAACAAAAAATGACAGGCTAATCCGCCGGAGCTATATTGCCTATGATATTAATCTTTTTACACCGTCACGATCACGCCGCCATCGTTGGCGTACATGCTGCTGACACCGCGGGTGTCCATGATCAGGCATCCTTTGAACTCTGCCTTTTCCATAAGAAGCTTCTTCATGGTCTCGGCGCGGTCAGGAGCATTGCAGTGGGTGATCATCAGGAAACGTTCCTTCGTATCCCCTGCCTCTTCCAGAACGATCTCCGCCATTCTTCGGAGTGCTTTCTTCATGCCGACGCTCTGGCCTCTCTGCACGATACAACCCTTGTCTCCGGCCATGATCGGCTTGATGCTTAAAGTAGATGCCACCAGTGCCTTTACACCTGTCAGTCTGCCATTCTTGCGCAGAGTGTCCAGATTATCCAGTACAAAATAGGTATGCACATTGCTGCGGAACTCTTCGATCTGCTTCACGATCTCTTCAAAAGAAAGTCTCTGCTCCTCCAGTTCTACCAGTTTCTTCACGATCTGGGTCTCACCACAGCTGGCGGATTCGGAATCAATGATGTGGATCTGTTTCTTTCCGTATTTTTCCCGATATAAATTCATTCCCAGCACCGCACTGTTATAGCTGCCGCTGAGGTGGGATGATAATGTGATCACATACACATGCTCCGCTTCTGTGTGGTAGGCTTCCCTGAAACGCTCTGGGGAAGGGCATGCCGACTTGGGACATTTCGGACACTCTGCCACCTTTTTCAGAAATTCCGCCTGATTGAAGTTCTCATCATCCTGGATCTGGTAATCTCCCACTTCCAGTCCCAGGGGCACGATCTCGAACCGGGGATCCTGCAAATATTCTTCCGGCAATTCACAACAGCTGTCTGCTACGATTTTAAAACTCATATTAATCTCCATATCATTGATTGCAGCTATTCAAAAATATAACTCCCAAAGAGTCATTCTGCGAATGGGGCACTGAATAGTTACAATTATTTTCATTTTTTAAAAACCATACTATGTAGTTTTTAATACTACTTATAATAACACGAAACATTCCGTTCGTAAAGCCTTTACACAAAATATTCATATTCCCTTTTCGGCGGACTTCGTTTATACTATTTCTATATAGTCAGCATATTATATGATGCCAGGGTCAAAAGGTCTAAGCCCATATGAGCTTGCTCATAAGTGGGTGAAAGACCTTAGGACCCGCCCCGATATGAGCATAAAAGTGGGATGATAATCCCACGATATGCGAATAGAGGGTAGGATTGTTCCGTTTCGACCGAAGATCCTCACAGAGTTTTTCTCACAAACATATAAGGAGTCCCCATGATCGCATTACAGATTACATCCATGAAAAAATTTATGAATCACCTGCTGATAGCGGATACTTTCGATCCTTTCCTGCTGGAAGAAGCCACCGTCAGTACGGCTCTCACCGTGACGGTCGACGGGCATATCAACAAGGACTTCTATCCCGCGGACGAACGGGGGGAAGACTGCATCCCCTGGGATCTGCAATCCTGGAGCAAAATAAAAGGACTGTGCTTCGACCTGATCAAGGGAAAACACACTCCTTTGTATTTTAAATTCGTACTTCATATGCAGCCCGATAAGGCAGCCTCCATGCTAGAAAAAGCGCAGGTCGATCCGGGCGTCATCCGGGCGCTGGTATTAAATATCCGCTACGACGGGGAAAAGACCGTTCTCACCACCGGATGTGCCTACCAGGTCTTCACCATGGATAAAAGTGCCGACACCGCATGGGACAAGGCATTAAAAAAATATCTTGATCTGAAGGGTATCTCCTACGAAGAACTCTGATCCCGCTCTCCGGGGTATGCCCAGTTCTTCGAATCATTCGTAGGAGCGGTTCCTGACGGTCACTCCTTCATCTTCGGTTTGCTGAGCAGGCTCGCCAGATAACCGAGGATCAGCGCTGCGGAGGTTCCCACGGCTCCAGCCTTGAATCCTCCGGCAAAAAGTCCTAAAAATCCCTGTTCCTGCACCGCTTCTTTCACGCCCTTCATTAATACATTTCCAAAGCCCAATAACGGTACACTGGCTCCTGCTCCCGCATAATCCTGAAACGGTTCATACCAGCCAAGTGCACTGATCACCGCACCGGTGACCACCAGAAGCACCATGATGCGTCCCGGCATCATCTTCGTTTTTTCCATTAATATCTGCACCAAAGCACAGATCAGGCCGCCCACCCAGAAAGCATTGATATAATCCATTTTCTGCATTTCCCCCTTACTATCTGTTTAAGGACAGTCTCTGTACTTTTTCTTAAAATTATGCATTCTTTATTTATGCATTCTTTTTGCCAAAACGAAACCATTCCGGCGGAAGCTGTACCAGGATCACCGCCGCAAATACGATAACGCAGCCTGCGATCTGCCTGGCTGTCAGTGTCTGATCAGTAGTCAGAAATCCGATCTTATAGGCGATCCATCCGGAGATCGTGGCAATGACGGATTCCAGGCTCATGATCAGTGCCGCCACCGTAGGATTCAGTCCTTTCTGGCCTACGATCTGTAAGGTATAACCCACACCACAGCTTAAAACACCAGCATATAACAGGGCTCCCAGGCCTTCCTGCAGCTGACCGAAGGTGGGCTGTCCCCAGATGAGTGCTCCGATGCAGCAGACCACTCCACAGACCGTGAACTGGATACAGGATACCACAGCTCCGTCAATTCTTGCTGCATAATGGTCAACGGTCATGATCTGTATGGCAAATGCAATGGCACATAAAAATACCATGATATCTCCGGCTCCGAGACGCAGGGACTCGGTCATGCAGAGCAGATACATGCCCACGGCTGCCATGACTGCTGCCGCCCAGACCACCGGCGCCACTTTTTTCTTCAGAAAGATACCGAACATGGGGACAAAAATGATATATAGCGTTGTGATAAATCCCGCCTTACCGACACTGGTGTATTTAATACCGAACTGCTGCAAGGTACTGGCGATCGTTAGGAAAATGCCACACAAAAGTCCTGCTTTCACATTCAGTTTCCAGTCAAGGGGCGCAGCTTTGTCCCCTGCAATCTTTCTGCTGATCAGAATATACACCAGAATGCTGGCGGCACCGATCAGGGAACGGACACCGTTAAAGGTGAACGGATGCATATAGTCCATGCCCTTGCTCTGGGAGACGAACGCCATGCCCCAGATGGCAGCCGTTAACAGCAGGATCAGGCTGTTTCTCGTAGTTTTTGTTCTCGTATTTTCCATAGTTGTATTTTCCATTCCTTATATTTTTCGTTCCTTGCTGCTTTACGGTTATGTGATCTTGTCAGGGCTGTTTCTTATATCTCTCAGCAATCTCCGCCACTACATCCCGCAGCATTTTTCTGCTACAGTCTATGATCAGATCCGCATATTTTTCATACAAAGGGGTTCTCTCCTCGTACAGGTCCCTCAATGTCTGACCGGGCTGCAGGGTCACACCTCTGGCATTCAGATCTCCCAGCCGCTGTTCCACTTCCTCATAAGGAAGCTTCAAATATACCACGGTGCTGATATCCCGCAGATGCTGCATGCCCTCCGGCTCGTAGCAGGCGCTTCCGCCGGTGGCAATGATGCTGTTTTCCAGATTCAGAGAGGCATTTACGTTGCTCTCGATCTGCCAGAAGCCCTCCACGCCGTGTTCCGTGATGAGTTCATGCAATAATTTACCGTGTCTTTCCTGGATCACCAGGTCCGAATCCACAAAACGTCTGCCCAGGCGCTTTGCCAGAACCACGCCTACCGTACTTTTTCCCGAACCCGGCATGCCGATCAGAGTAATATTATTTTTCATAAGTTTCTCCTGTCTCTACACAAGAAAATCGCCGCCTGTAAGCGACGATCTTCCGTCCTGTTCTTCTTTATAACCTTCGTAGCGCCCCATTTGCAGAACTGCCTCTGTGGGGATTTTGACCCCGACATCATGCTATTTGCTCATGGTGGTTACTTACACTTTATACTTCCGCAATGACTTCCACTTCACATAATACGTTCTTGGGAAGGGTCTTGACTGCAACGCAGCTTCTGGCAGGATTCTCAGTAAAGTACTTTGCATAGACCTGATTGAAAGCTGCGAAATCGCCCATGTCTGCCAGGAAGCAGGAGGTCTTGGCTACTCTGGTGTAGCCGGTACCTGCTGCCTTTAGCAGCTCGCCGATATTCTTCATCACCTGCTCTGCCTGTTCCTCGATGGTAGTTCCGTGAATCTCTCCGGTAGCGGGATCAATAGGGATCTGTCCGGATGCGAAAAAGATATTGCCCAGTACAATGCCCTGAGAGTAAGGTCCGATTGCTGCGGGTGCTTTGTCTGTTGAAATCTTCTGTAACATAATATTCTCCTCTTCTTCCTATAATTACGCCCTGAGGATGCCTCCGGATCCCGGCACATCCAAAATCCGATGCAGCATGCACATAGCGTTTACTTCGTCATATCTACCTCCGGCTCATCAAATTCCGCCGTCACGTAGAATCCTCTGGAATTCTCCACGATATCCGCCACAACTCCTTCGCGATTCTTCAACCGATAACGAAAAGGAATATTGGGGGACATGGCCAGAGACGGGTCTATCGTATAATAATAGTTACTGGGCAGAAGTCCCTCGGTCACTGTGATCTTCTGTCCGACCTCCAACAGTCCCGGCCGCTCCATCTTAAATTCTATCCTGCGCATTTTGACTCACCAGCCATTCCCGGCATAATGTGTTTTCGCCGTTTGAGGTTTATTTTACCAGTAACTTACAGCGCTTGCAAGAGTGTGTTTCATTTCTGACCTGCTGCTTTTCCCTATTTCACCGCCGGACTCTCCAATACTACCGCATGTGCGATCCCCGGCACGCTTTTACCTTCGTTGAAACTGGTCTTACTGAGCAGGGCGCCGGTGGGTAGAAAGAGGACTTTTTTCCACTCGCCGGATTCCAGCTTCGGCAGGACGTATGCCGCCAAGGTCACAGCGCTGCATCCACAGCCGCTGCCTCCGGCGTGGGTGTCCTGGGCTTCTGCGTCAAAAATCTCGATACCACAGTCCATGTGCCGGTCGGCGATGTCAATTCCCTTTTCCCGCAAAAGATCGATCAATACCGTCTGTCCCACGCTTCCCAGATCCCCGGTGATGATCCGGTCATATTCTTCCGGGGTCACATGAAAATCTTCCATGTGACGGGCAACGGTGTCTGCAGCGGCCGGGGCCATGCATGCTCCCATGTTCATGGAGTCTTTCAGGCCGTAATCCACGATCCTTCCGGGAGTCATGCCGGTGATGTGGGCTCTGCACTTCTGATTTAGTCCCAATGCAAAGGCTCCGCTTCCCGTCACCGTCCAGCTGGCAGACAGAGGTCTCTGGCTCCCATAATCTAACGGAAAACGGAACTCCTTCTCCGCACTGGCAAAATGACTGGAGGTCACACAGACCACATGCTCCGCATAGCCTCCCGCTGCCATCACAGCTCCCAGTGTCAGTGCTTCCCCGCAGGTAGAGCAGGCGCCATAGACTCCAAACAGAGGAATATTGTAAGCGGAGATACCAAAGGAAGTGGCAATGCACTGCCCCAAGAGATCACCGGCGAAGAGATACGACACATCCTCCGCTTTCCATCCGGCCTTTTCCATGACCATGTAGACTGCGTCCTTCTGGAGATTACTTTCCGCCTCTTCCCAGGTCTTACAGCCGAAGAGATCATCCTCTCCCACCATGTCGAACAGGGTGCCTAACGGTCCTTCGCCTTCTTTTTTTCCCACGATACTGGCACCGGCGATCACACACACCGGCTGTGCCAGACGGATACTGCTTCTTCCCACTCTCTGATTCATAATTTCTCCTTCCATGCGATAACACTGCATTCTTTTTTGTCAGTGTTCCCGCATTTTGGAAAAATTATGAATTACAAAAAATTGTAACTATTCAGAACCCCATTCGCAAAACCGCTACTTCGTAGCTTTCCTTTTGCTCATGTGGTTACTTCGCCATATAAAACTGCTTATCTGCCTGAATGCAAGCATTCGCTGAACGCAGTTTTTCATGGCTCTGAATAGTTACAAAATATCTCCTCCAGCGCCCCGATCACCTTCTGTAATATCTCATCCGCCATATCCGAATAGTGAATGACCAGAATCCCCCGATATTTCTGCGCATCCGCAAAGCAATATTCCGACAGACAGTTCACGAGAATTCCCCGCTGTCTGGCCGCCCACTTGATCTCCACGTCACTAAGTTCCGTCCGCACATGCAGCAGAAAATGAGTCCCGGCATCATCCTGATAGATCTGGCTGATCTGACTTAAAGGTGACTCCCGAAACATCCGGCAGATCCGCTCCCGCTGCCCTCTGTAATCGTTGAGCAGTCTCCGGATATGGCGTTCAAAATACCCTTTTCCCAGAAACGCTGCCATGGCATACTGTTCAAAACCGGATACCGTGCAGGAATAAAAATTCATAGTGGAAATATAGCGTTCCATCAATTTCTCCGGCAGCACCATATAGCCGATACGCAGGGATGGCACCATGGTCTTGGAAAAAGTGTTGATGTAAATAACTCTGTGGTTGCGGTCCATGGACTGCATGGAGGGAACCGGCTTTCCCACCATGCGGAATTCACAATCGAAATCGTCCTCCACGATATAGCGCTCCGGTTCCTCCGCCGCCCAGCGAAGCAGTTCCTGCCGTCTTCCCACAGGCATGACCAGTCCGATGGGAAAATGATGTTCCGGCGATACATGCGCCACGGTAATACCCTTTTGATCCAGCTGTTCCACTTTCATTCCCTGACTGTCAATGTCCACATAATCCCAGGTCACACCGCCCACATCATACAGTTTCGTAATCTTGCGATACCCAGGATTTTCCACACCGAATTTTGCATTTTTGCCCAATAACTGTAGCAGACGACTGTAGAGATATTCTGTTCCCGCTCCCACAATAATATGATCCGGTGACACATGCATGCCACGGTACCGATACAAATGCTCTGCAATGGCCACCCTTAGTTTTTCCACTCCGTTAAAAGGAACCGTCTTAAGCAGAGACGTATCATAATCCGTCAGGGTCTGCCGCATGATCTTCGCCCAGGTGGCAAAGGGGAACTTATCATATTGAATATTGTTGGCCGTCAGATCCGCCAGATATTCTTCCTCCCGGAAACGGGTCACAAAGGATGCATAGGCTGGGGCGGAGACGTTCTTCACTTCCAGACGGTTGACAAAATACCCTCTCTTTTCCTCCGACCGGATATAGCCCTCCAGCAGCAGCTGTTCATAGGTATTCTCCACGGTCTTGACACTGACCTGCAAGTGCTCGGCAAACGCCCGCTTCGAAGGAAGCTTCTCACCGGCAGTCAGCCGGCCGCTCAAGATGTCAGCTTTCATCGCTTCATATAAGAATTCATACATGGTTTTTCTGCCACGGGCAGTCAGATCATAGGTCAGCATCTGGTATCCTCCTTTTTTCTTATTTTGGTTATTTAAAAGATATCAGATTTTATTATAATGAACTCATAAAGTAAAAGCAAGCAGGAAGGACAGATTCTCCCCCCGCCAAGGGGGTGACTCCTCAAGAGGGCAGCTCCTCAAGAAGAGCAGGATTTTCCTTCGGAAAACAAGGGAGGATTTAACATGGGCGTATATGCAATCACCGGCGCATCCAGCGGAATCGGCGCCAAGACAAAAGAACTGTTACTTCAAAAAGGACACGAAGTCATCAATATCGATCTGAAGGACGGCGATATCTGCGTGAACCTGGCAACCCCGGAAGGAAGACAGGCCGCTGTAGACAAGCTGCATGAGCTGCATCCCGAAGGTCTGGACGGCATGATCTGCAATGCCGGTGTCTCCGGTGCCTGCGGCAATCTGGAACTGATCATTTCCCTGAACTATTTCGGAACCGTAGCCATTGCAAAGGGCGTCTATGACCTCCTTAAGAAAAAACACGGCAGCTGCGTAGTCACCGTATCCAACACCATTTCCCAGGGTGCGGGACGTAAAGATATCGTAGATCTGCTGAACAATATCGGTGATGAAAAGAGAGTATTAAGCCTGGTATCCTCCATGGATTCCACCAACCTCTCCGTGGGCAACAGTCTCTATGTATCCACCAAATATGCTCTGGCCAGATGGGTCCGCAGAGTCTCCGCTACCTGGGCTGCCAACGGTGTCCGCATCAATGCGGTAGCTCCCGGCAACGTACATACTGCCATGACCGCTACCATGAGCACCACCGCGAAAATGGCACTGAATGCCCTCCCCATTCCCACCAAGTACGGTCAGGAATGTCTGATGGCTCCCGAAGAGATCGCTGAGGTGATGGTATTCCTGGCATCCGATTCCGCCAGAGGTGTCAACGGCAACATCATGTTCGTAGACGGCGGTACTGACGCACTGTTAAATTCTGAAAAGGTATATTAAGGAGGAACACGCTATGAGACCCATTGAAAAATATGTAGAAGCTATGGAAAATAAAGATTTTGCCGGACTTGCAGAGTTGTTCACCCCTGATGGCATTCTGTGTGACTATTGTACCACCTCCGCCTCCCAGCAGGAATATCATATCTACGGAAAAGAGGCCATCAATATGTTCTTCCGTAACAAATTCGGCTTCCGCCGCTACTCCATTCTGGATGCTGAGGTCGTAAATGATGAGCAGGCCGAGTTCATTGCCAACTTCGGAGGCTACAACATCATGGCCATCGCCACGGTTCGTAAGACCGATGAAAACGGTCTGATCCAGAGACTTACCGTAAGACCGAAATAATTTTTGCCATCCCCTTATACTTTTCTCTATATAGAATCTTAATGTAAAAGAAGCTGCACCCTACGATACAGCTTCTTTTACATTCTATCTTCCGAATACGTCGGTCATTCCGGAGCACTGCCAGAGATCACATAGCTGGTCACGGCATACAGGATCTCACCGTTGTACTCCACTCTGGACCAGCCAGATCCTTCACTGTAGCCGGTACGATGCAGATTGGTTCCGTTCCGCACCTGGGTGCGTACAGTGCTCTCTCCCTCGCTGGTGCTTGGTTCCGTCCGCAGATTGATCAGATCTTTGGGGGTAATATAATCATCACAATCCGTAAAGACGATCACTCTGCCGTCCTGGGTGCTGACGCGGTTGGGATATGTCGGCTTCTCCGGGGTCTTATAGGTAAGATCCGTGGTCAGATATGCTGATACTGCATAAACCGTCTGGCCGTTGTATTCCAGTCTGGACCATCCGGTGGAATCGTTCCTTCCGGTGCGTACCAGAGTCTCTCCGTTCTTCAGCTGCCCTACCACATTGCCCTCATCTCCGGTATAGGGTGTACTGCGAAGATTACTCACATCCTTGGCAGTGACAGTCTCGTTCACATCACCGAACGTCATGGAATTTCCCTCCGCAAGAGCATCTCCCGTATTATTGGTAGTGGGGACTTCGGTTGCCACCGGTGCCTCTGTCGGCTGCGGCTGTGCTTCCGGAGCCTGTGTAGGTGTCGGTTGCGGTGCTTCTGTCACTGCTGCCGCAGGCTCCGGAGTAACCGTCTCGGGGATTTGTGTAGTCTCCGGTTCCGCCGTTGCCACCTTTTCCGATGCGATCCCGGTCTCAGGGGTCTCTGCAGAAGCCTGTTCTGAGCTCTGCGCTTCTGTTGTCACCGCCGCGAATTCATTATTTTCCGTAGTTCTGTCATGATGGCTCAGTTTCCACAGCGGAATACAGATCAGGACCGCCAGAACCATCATGCCCGCAAAAGCCGGAATCATCCATGGCCGGAACCGGAAGCCGATCCCGTCCCCCTCGTCGAAGTCATCCAGGTCATCCCCTTCCGGGTACTCGCCATAGTCCTCATCCTCCGTAAAGTCCTCCGATTCCACAGTATACGGATCCTCTGTATCACAGGTTGTTTCCCATACAGCATCATCACGTCGTCCCGCCTGTTCAGAATCCACCTCTGCATCCGCAAGTTCTTCATAGTCAAAATTATATTCTTCCGGTTCCCTTTTCCGGTCTCTGACACCCTTTTCTTCCATGGCATGCCCTCCTTCCGCCATCTTTAAGCTGATTATATACTTCCCTCTTTTGCAAAACAAGTACCTTTTCCTGTCTTTGCAGGTATGTTATACTGACTGTAGCATTATAAAAACCTCTCAGGAGTTATATTCTCTATGAAAAATAAATTTGCCAAATGGAAACCTTATATTTTCCTCGCGGTCCTGCTCGCCAGCCTGGTTCCTCTGGTATGGCTGGGGCGTTACAATTATCCAACCGGGGATGATTATTATTACGGTACGGAAGCCCATCTGGTCTGGCAGCAGACCGGAAGCATACCACAGGCCATTTCCGCCGCCTGTGCCGGTGTCGCCAAAAGCTATCAGATCTGGCAGGGAACCTATTCAGCGCTGTTTCTGATGTATCTTGCGCCCAATGCCTTCTCCAATACCGCCTATCATCTGGTGACTTTTGTGATCCTTCTTTTGCTGTGCGGCAGCATTTTCTATCTGCTACGGCCTCTGGTCTGCCAGTTTCTGCCGGGAACATGTGGGGAATGGATCACGATTTCCTCAGTATTCAGTTTCCTGTGCATCCAGACAGTGGCCTTTCAGAGCGACAGCTTTTACTGGTACAACGGCTCCATGTATTACACCGGTTTCTTTGCCGTGACCCTGTTTTTCCTGGGCACATTGCTTCGCTACCTGTACAATGGGAAAAAGATACTGATGCTTCCGCTTCTCCTGTTCGCAATTTTCTTAGGCGGTGGCAATTACGTGTCCCTTCTCCCCTGCATGCTGTTTGTGGTAACCGTAACCTTTCTACTGCTGTTGCAGAGAAATAAAAAGACTTATGTCTGCGGAATTACCTCCGCTGTTCTCCTGCTATCTTTTGCCGTCAGTGCCATGGCCCCCGGCAATCAGGTGCGGCAGGACGGCATGTGGAAAATTCCCGCGTGGAAAGCCATTGCAAAGTGCCTGTTGCAGGGTGTCCGCTATACCTTCGCCTGGACCGGACTGTGGTGGCTGCTTGCCGCCCTGCTTCTGCTGCCGGTCTTCCTGCGCATTTTACAGAAGAAAAACGGGGGATTTTTCTCCCATCCCCTCCTTTTTACCGGATATTCCTACGGATTGTTCTGCTCCATGTCCTGTCCTCTGTTCTATACCATGAACTCCACAGGACCCGGCCGGGCCGTAGCCATTGTCTACTATACGTTTCTGCTGATCAGTTTTGCTGTGTTCTTCTACTGGCTCGGATTTATAGTCCGGAAGCTGCAAATGCGTCAGAATACTCCGGAGAAAATAGCGGTCCTCGGCAAGTTGAAAATTGCCCGTTATGTCGCCATGACGGTCCTGTTGGCCGTCATCCTTTTCACCGGAGTATGGCAGGAGACCTCCGCCGCAAAAGCGATCCGGATGCTGACAAACGGGGAAGCCGCTGCCTATGCTGCAGAATACGAAGAACGTCTTCTTCTGTTGAATAATCCGGAGATTACAGATGTGGTTCTGATGCCGTTTATCCATCAGCCTGCCATGATCTATACCGGTGATCTCCCCGGAGACCCGGAGGATCCCACCAGTAAAAAGACCGCACAATACTTTGGAAAAAATTCCATATACGTAGATTACAGCAATTAATTACAGTGACCAGCTGATGAGCACACCACCATCGAATAAAAGGCGATCAACAACCCACGGCGCATTACAAAAAGGACGCTTCCGGTTTTTCCGGAAACGTCCTTTTGTTATCTTTTACTATTCTTATTGTCCTTCGTACTTCTCACTCTGCATACGGATCAGTTCTGCATCGTCGAAGTAATTGATACGCATAACGCTCTTTACCTCAGACAGGGTCTGTGCTGCCACTTCACGGGCCTCGTCACTGCCCTTCTTAAGGATCTCATATACTGCGGGAATATCCTTCTCCAGTTCTTTTCTACGGTTACGGATGGGCTCCAAGGTCTCCTGCATTACGTTGTTCAGGAACTTCTTCACCTTCACGTCACCCAGACCGCCTCTGGTATAATGCGCCTTTAACTCGTCCAGATTTGCGTAATCCGGCAGGTATCTCTCGAAGTGCTCCGGCTTGCAGAAAGCATCCAGGTAAGTGAATACCGTGTTGCCCTCCAGATGTCCGGGATCGCTGACCAACAGATGCTCGGGATCGGTGTACATGCTCATGATCTTGGTGCGTACATCGTCTGCACTGTCTGACAGATAGATGCAGTTGCCCAGAGATTTACTCATTTTCGCCTTGCCATCGATGCCGGGCAGTCGCTGACATGCCTCATTTTCAGGCAGCAGTGCCTTGGGCTCTACCAGTACCGGTGCATATACGGTGTTGAATTTGTGTACGATCTCTCTGGTCTGTTCGATCATGGGCAGCTGGTCACCACCTACGGGAACGGTGGTCGCCTTGAAAGCGGTAATATCGGAAGCCTGGCTGATGGGATAGGTAAAAAATCCCACAGGGATGCTGGCTTCGAAGTTACGCATCTGAATCTCACTCTTTACGGTCGGGTTTCTCTGTAATCTGGCTACGGTTACCAAATCCATGTAATAGAAGGTCAGCTCGCACAGTTCGGAGATCTGAGACTGAATGAAGATCGTTGCCTTGCTGGGATCCAGTCCGCAGGACATGTAGTCCAGCGCCACTTCAATAATATTCTGGCGCACCTTCTCGGGATTCTCGATATTATCCGTCAGCGCCTGTGCGTCTGCGATCATGATAAAAGTCTTCTTATATTCGCCGGAATTCTGCAGCTCTACACGTCTTCTCAGGGAGCCTACATAATGTCCCACATGTAATCTTCCGGTGGGTCTGTCACCTGTCAAAATAATTTTGTCCATTTCATCCTCTCAATCTGCCGTCCACACGGCTATACATCATTGTTTCTATCATACCATCTTTTTGCATAGAAGCAAATGATTTTTCTACAGAATTAACGCTTTGTGTGCAAGCCCCCTCGCATTCATTCTGCTGTTCTATGGCTGGACTATTGCAAGCAGCTTATCCAGAATTTTATGTGCCACCTGTTCCTTGCTCATCAGTTCCAGACTCTCCTCGGAATTCTTTGTGATCAGTGTCACAATATTGGTGTCCGTGCCAAAGCCCGCTCCTGCGCTCTTCAAACTGTTGGCACAGATCATGTCACAGTGCTTGCTCTCCAGCTTCTTCCGGGAATTCTCCAGCACATTTTCCGTCTCCATGGAAAATCCACACAAAATCTGTCCCGGTCTCTTGTTTTCCCCAAGGGCCTTCAAAATATCCTTCGTCCGCACCAGAGGGATCGACATGTCTCCGTCTTTTTTCTTAATCTTATTGTCTGCTGTCACTGCCGGGGTGTAGTCTGCCACGGCTGCTGCCTTGATGACAAAATCATAGTCCTGCGCTCTGGACACGATTGCATCGTACATCTCTGCTGCCGTCTGTACCGGCACCACATTTACAAACAAAGGCGGCTCCACATCCGTATGGGCTGCCACCACCGTCACTTCTGCGCCGCGGTGCATTGCAGCTCTCGCCAGGGCATAACCCATTTTTCCACTGGAGTGATTCGTGATAAAACGCACCGGGTCAATGGGTTCTCTGGTGGCACCTGCGGAGATCAGCACCTTTTTGCCCGCCAGATCCTTCTCGCAGGCGATCTCCTTCACCACGGCTTCGAACAGTACGGACTCCTCCGGCATTCTGCCGTCACCGATATCGCCGTTGGCCAGCATTCCCGTGGCCGGAGTGATGATCTCATAGCCGAAATGCTTTAATTTTTCGATATTATCCTGCACGATGGGGTTGTGATACATATTATGATTCATGGCAGGGGACACAATCTTCTTGCAGGGACATGCCATGACCGTAGTGGTCAACATATCATCTGCGATGCCGTTTGCAATCTTGCCGATCACATTGGCAGAAGCCGGTGCCACCAGAACCACATCCGCCCGCTTTGCCAGTGCCACATGTTCCACACTGTACTGGAAATTGCGGTCAAAGGTGTCCACCAGACATTTATGTCCCGTCAGACTTTCAAAAGTAATGGGGTTGATGAACTGCGTGGCATTCTGTGTCATCAGCACTTCCACATCACAGTGCTGTTTTAACAGCATCCGCGCTACATTGGCCATTTTATATGCAGCAATACTTCCCGAGATTGCCAGAACTACGGTCTTTCCCTTCAGCATAGTCGTCTCCTTTTGCCTGATTTATCAAAAATACTTCAAAACTGTACTCCTAAAATACCATAAGTGCATATTTTATGCAAATATCACTTTTCTTTTTGTCCGGGATATGATATAAACAGTAGGAGTGTCCCGAATCACCGGGACAACTTGTATTGTATCTCCCAGAGGGAGAATGGTAACAAGGAGGAAAATTTCATATGAACAAACAAAGTAAGACAATGCGACTCACGTTGATGGGATTGTTTGCTGCGGTACTTTTGCTGATGGCTTATACCCCGCTCGGGTACCTGAACATCGGCCCCCTGGCAATCACCTTCAATGTCATCCCCGTTGCACTGGCTGCAATCACTCTTGGCCCTGTAGGCGGAGTCGCCATGGGAGCAGTATTCGGATTGACCAGCTTTTTGCAATGCATCGGCGTGGGAGGCACCAGCGCCATGGGAGCAATGCTTTTTGGCATCAACCCTGTGTTGGCCTTCATCCAGCGTTTCATCCCCAGACTTCTGGACGGATTTCTGCTGGGATATGTCTTCCGTTACAGCCGCAAAGCCGTAGGAGACAGAATCGCCTGCATGATCACCGGATTTTGCAGCGCATTTCTCAACACCGCATTTTTCATGTCCCTTTTAGTACTGCTGTTCGGCAATACTTCCTATGTGCAGGGACTGATGGGTGGTAAAAACGCGATTTTATTCATCTGCTCTTTTGTAGGTGTGAATGCGGTCTTCGAGATGTGTGCATCCACGTTCCTGACCGGAGCGGTAGGGCTGGCACTGATCAAGGCAAAAGTCATTCCTGTATATCAGAAAGCAGAGTCTGCAGCATAACAGGAGTATACCCGTGGTACTGACAATCGACATCGGAAATACTACGATCGGCATCGGGGGATTTCAGGGAAATAAGCTGCTCTTTATTGAGAAGATATCGTCCCGTCGTCCCCTGTCTGATGCCGGATATATTGAAAAACTGAATATGATCTTGAACAAACACGGCCTGTCTGCCGAAGCCTTTGAGGGATCTATGATTTCCTCGGTTGTGCCTTCGGTGACAGCCGTTTTTTCCTCTGCTCTGGAAACTATTCTGGGACGGAAACCTCTGATTCTTTCCCATAAGCTGGATCTGGGCTACGAGATCTGTACGGACTTCCCGGAAAAGGTGGGCTGTGACCGACTGGCAGATATTGCAGGAGCCATTTCCCGCTATTCCCTGCCTTTCGTCACCATCGACCTGGGCACCGCCACGACTTTTAACGTGTTGGATGAGAACCGTCGCTTTTTAGGTGGCCTGATCCTTCCCGGCGTTGGAACCGCCCACAGGGCACTTTTAGGCAAGACCGCCCAGCTCCCGAAAGGGGACATTCATATGCCCGCCCACACCATCGGTGCGAATACGCAGGAATGCATCACCGGGGGAATGCTCTTGGGCAACGCCTGTGCCATCGACGGACTGATCCGCCGTATCCAGACAGAGTTAGGGCAAAAAGCAACGGTCGTTGCCACCGGAGGGTACGCAACGACCGTCATTCCACATTGTGAAACGAAGATCCATATCGATCAGAATCTTCTTATGAAAGGTCTGAGATCCATCTACGAGAATAATACCTCTACTGGATCACCAGATTAGAGTAGCCCATCAGGCTCTCATCCACAGCATGTGCGGCTTCTCTGCCTTCACGGATCGCCCACACCACCAGGGACTGTCCTCTGTGCATATCACCGGTGACGAATACATCTTCCACACTGGTCTGGTATTTGCCGGGGGCAGTTTTTACGTTGGTGCGTTCATTTAATTCCACCCCGAAAGCATCGGTAATATATTTCTGACTTCCCAAAAATCCTGCTGCGATCAGTACGATCTCCGCATCCAGGATCTGCTCACTTCCGGCGATCTCCTGCATCTTCATGCGTCCGGTAGCCGGATCCTTTTCCCAGGACAGCTTCACGATCTTCACGGCTTTCAGGTTGCCGTTCTTATCCTTGATAAATTCCTTGACCGTAGATTCATAGATTCTCGGATCATGTCCGTAGACTGCAATGGCTTCTTCCTGACCGTAATCGGTCTTGCAGACCTTCGGCCATTCGGGCCAGGGATTGTTCTCTGCTCTCTTGTCCGGAGCCTTGGGCATCATCTCGATCTGGGTCACAGACTTGGCTCCGTGACGGATGGAAGTTCCCACACAGTCATTACCGGTATCACCACCGCCGATGATGACCACGTTCTTACCCTTGGTCTCCACATATTTTTTATCTTCAAAGTTCGAATCCAGCAGGCTCTTGGTATTGGCTTTCAGAAAATCCACCGCGAAATAGATTCCCCTGGCATCTCTGCCTGGCGCATTGATGTCTCTGGGATTGGAAGCACCACAGGCCAGTACGACACGGTCAAAATCATGTAACAGCTTGGATGCCTTGATGTCCTTACCGATATCCGTACCGGTGACAAAGGTGACGCCCTCTTTCTTCATGATGGCTATCTTACGGTCAATGATCTGTTTCTCCAGCTTCATGTTGGGGATGCCGTACATTAACAGTCCTCCCACACGGTCGGAGCGCTCAAATACTGTGACCTGATGTCCTCTCTGGTTCAGCAGATCCGCCGCTGCCAGTCCGGAAGGACCGCTGCCGATGACTGCCACCTTTTTGCCGGTACGCACCACAGGGGGCTTGGCTGCCGCATAACCCTCGCTGTAGGCGTTTTCAATAATTGCATATTCGTTCTCCTTGGTGGAGACCGGATCCCCGTTCAACCCGCAGGTACATGCCGCTTCACACAAGGCAGGGCATACTCTGGAAGTGAACTCGGGGAAATTGTTGGTCTTCTTCAGGCGGTTGTAAGCCTGCTGCCAGTTGCCGGTATATACCAGGTCGTTCCACTCCGGCACCAGATTGTGCAGGGGGCATCCGCTGGCCATACCGCAGATCATCATGCCCGACTGACAGAACGGCACACCGCATTCCATACATCTGGCACCCTGTAAACGCTGCTTTTCCTTCGGCAGATGCTCATGGAATTCATTAAAATGCTGTATTCTCTTCTTCGGATCCTCAGCCACGCTGACTTCCCTTTTATATTCCATAAATCCCGTTGGTTTTCCCATGACTCTCTCCATTCTGCAGACGCTTCGGCGTCGGAAGAATCGCGAACTAAATTTCATATTTAGTTCTGCGATAAACTAATTTGTGGCGCCCGCGGCACAAATTAGTCGTGTGAAAAGCAATCTATCAAGATTACTTTTCACACTGGCCTCCTACTTTCTGGTGTTGGCATAGAATGCTTCGATCTGTGCCTGCTCTGCGCTCAGTCCTTTTTCCTCCATCTGGACGATGGTCTTTAAGACTCTCTCATAATCATGAGGGATGATCTTCTTGAACTTGGGCAGATACTCTCCAAAGTTGTCCAGCACTTCCTTACCCTTGGCGGAATTGGTCAGTGCCACATGCTCCTGGATCATGGATTTCAACTCCAGCACATCATATTTGGATGTGATCTCGCTGGAGGATACCATTTCCTTATTCAGACGCTTGTACAGATCGTTGCCTTCATCCAGTACATAAGCGATACCGCCGCTCATACCGGCTGCAAAGTTTTTTCCGGTGGGTCCTAAGACTACCACACGTCCGCCGGTCATGTATTCACAACCATGATCACCTACACCTTCGACAACTGCGATGGCACCTGAGTTACGTACGCAGAAACGTTCGCCTGCCACACCGTTAATGAATGCTTTACCGGAGGTTGCACCGTACAGTGCCACATTACCGATGATGATATTTTCCTCAGCCTTGAACTTGCTGCCCTGAGGAGGATATACCACCAGCTTACCGCCGGATAAGCCCTTACCGAAGTAGTCATTGCTGTCGCCTACCAGTTCCAGAGTCAGGCCCTTGGGGATAAAGGCTCCGAAGGACTGTCCGCCGGCACCCTTGCACAGTACATGGTAGATATCCTCTTCCACATCATCGCCCAATTTTCTGGTGATCTCACTTCCGAGGATCGTACCGAAAGCACGATCGGTGTTGCTGACGTCTACTTCGATGCTGCGCTTCTGTCCTGCGTCGATGGCTTTTCCTAACTGCTTTAACAGCACCTTCTCATCCAGTGTCTTCTCTAACTGGAAGTCATAGACCTGCCTGGGATCAAAGGTCACCTTCTGCTTGCTGCCCTCGTAAGGATTGCTTAAGATCTGGGTCAGATCCACTTCCTCCTGACGATCGGTCAGATGCTCTTTTCTCTTCAGCAGATCAGTTCTGCCCACCAGTTCATCTACGGTACGCACGCCCAGTGCTGCCATGTATTCCCGCAGCTCCTGTGCGATAAATTTCATAAAGTTTTCCACATATTCCGGCTTACCGCGGAAGTTTTTCCGCAGCTCCGGGTTCTGGGTAGCCACGCCTACCGGGCAGGTATCCAGATTACATACTCTCATCATGACACAGCCCATGGTCACAAGGGGTGCGGTGGCAAAACCGAACTCCTCGGCACCTAAAATGGCTGCGATGGCTACGTCTCTGCCGCTCATCAGCTTACCGTCGGTCTCGATGCGGACTTTATTACGCAGGCCGTTCATGATCAGGGTCTGATGGGTCTCTGCCAGTCCCAGTTCCCAGGGAAGTCCGGCATTGTGGATGGAGTTTCTCGGTGCCGCACCGGTACCGCCGTCATAGCCGGATACCAGGATGACCTGGGCTCCCGCCTTGGCTACACCGGCTGCGACCGTTCCCACACCGGCTTCGGATACCAGTTTTACAGAGATTCTTGCCTGGGTGTTGGCATTTTTCAGATCATAGATCAGCTGCGCCAGATCCTCAATGGAATAAATGTCGTGATGAGGGGGCGGAGAGATCAGGGACACACCGGGCGTGGAGTGTCTGGTCTTGGCGATCCAGGGATATACCTTTCCTCCGGGCAGATGTCCGCCCTCACCGGGTTTTGCTCCCTGTGCCATCTTGATCTGAATCTCCTGTGCACTTACCAGGTAACGGCTGGTAACACCAAAACGTCCACTGGCTACCTGCTTGATGGCGGAACAACGGTTCAGTCCGTCCGGTCCGACGGTCAGACGATCCAGGTCCTCACCGCCTTCACCGGAATTGCTCTTGCCGTGCAGATGGTTCATGGCGATGGCCATGGTCTCATGGGCTTCTTTGGAAATGGAACCGTAGGACATGGCACCGGTCTTGAATCTGGTCACAATGGACTCTACCGGCTCTACTTCCTCAATAGGCACACCCTTTTTCGGATAATTGAAGTCCATCAGTCCTCTGAGATTCTTGATGGAATCTTCGTCGTTTACCATGGCAGTGTACTGTTTGAACATCTGGTAATCACCGCGTCTGGTGGATTCCTGTAACATATGGATGGTAGCGGGATTGTACAGATGCTCGTCACCGCCGCTGCGCATCTTGTGATGTCCGGGGCTGTTTAAGGTCAGATCGTTTTTCAGTCCCAGAGGATCAAATGCCTGAGAGTGCAGGTCGTCTACCTGCTGCTCAATATCTTTTAAGGTAATACCTCCCACACGACATACGGTGTTGGAGAAATACTTACTGATCACTTCCGGTGCAATACCGATAGCCTCGAAGATCTGGGAACCCTGATAGGACTGGATGGTGCTGATACCCATCTTGGATGCGATCTTGACGATGCCGTGGAGGACAGCATTGTTGTAATCATCCACTGCTGCATAGTAATCCTTATCCAGCATATTGCTCTCGATCAGTTCCTTGATGGTATCCTGTGCCAGATAAGGGTTGATGGCGCAGGCACCGTAACCTAGCAGCGTAGCAAAATGGTGTACCTCTCTGGGTTCGCCGGATTCCAGGATCAGTGCGACTCTGGTTCTCTTCTTGGTGCGTACCAGATACTGGTTCAGGGCGGATACGGCCAGCAGGGAAGGAATGGGCACATGGTTCTCATCCACGCCTCTGTCGGACAGGATCAGGATGTTCACGCCGTCTCTGTAAGCTCTGTCCACTTCCACGAACAGTCTGTCAATGGCACGCTCTAAGCTGGTGTTCTTGTAATATACGATAGGTACGACTTCTACTTTGAATCCGTCTACCTTCATGTTCTTGATCTTCAACAGATCCGTGTTGGTCAGGATCGGGTTGTTGACCTTCAGAACATTACAGTTCTTCGGGGTCTCCTCCAGAATGTTGCCCTCGGTACCGATGTATACGGTGGTGGAAGTCACGATCTCCTCACGGATCGCATCGATGGGCGGGTTGGTTACCTGTGCAAACAGCTGCTTGAAATAATGAAACAGCGGGTGGTTCGTCTTGCTTAAGACGGGAAGCGGCGTATCCACACCCATGGCGGCAATCGCTTCACTGCCGTTCTTTGCCATAGGCAGAATGCTCTGTTTCATCTCATCGTAGGTATAACCGAAAGCTTTCTGCATCCGCTGACGCTCTTCGTAGGTGTACTCAGGGACACGCTGGTTCGGGATGTGAATACTCTTCAATTCTGTCAGGTTGTTGTCCAGCCATTCACCATAGGGCTGTCTGGAAGCATATTTTTCCTTGATCTCCTCATCGTCAATGACTCTGCCCTGTACGGTATCGACCAGGAGCATCTTGCCGGGACGAAGTCTTTCCTTTAACTTGATCTTCGTGGGATCAACAGGAAGGACACCTACCTCGGAAGACAGGATCAGGGTATCATCGTCAGTGATCAGATAACGGGAAGGACGCAGGCCGTTTCTGTCCAGTACCGCACCCATGATATCTCCGTCGGAGAACAGGATGGATGCGGGGCCGTCCCAGGGCTCCATCATGGTAGCGTAATACTGGTAGAAATCTCTCTTGGTCTGGGACATGGCCTTGTTGTTCGCCCAGGGCTCGGGGATAGCGATCATGACCGCCAGAGGCAGTTCCATGCCGCTCATTACCAGGAATTCCAGCGTGTTGTCCAGCATAGCGGAGTCGGAACCGGTCTTGCTGATGGCAGGCAGTACTTTGTGCAGCTGGCCTTTCAGATGCTCGGATTCCATGTTCTCCTCCCTGGCCAGCATCTTGTCGGCATTGCCGCGGATAGTGTTAATCTCACCGTTGTGTACCATCAGACGGTTCGGATGAGCACGTTCCCAGCTGGGATTGGTATTGGTGGAGAAACGGGAGTGTACCATGGCAATGGCGGATTCGTAATCTTCACTCTGCAAATCTGCGAAGAAGGTACGCAGCTGGCCTACCAGGAACATTCCTTTATATACGATCGTTCTGCTGGAAAGAGAAACTACATAGGTATCATCGGAAGACTGCTCGAAGACACGTCTTGCAATATAAAGTCTGCGGTCAAAGGGCAGTCCTTTTTCCACATCGGCAGGCTTTTTCACGAATCCCTGCATGATATAGGGCATGCACTCTACGGCCTTATGTCCCAGCACATTGGGGAAGGTAGGCACTTCACGCCAGCCGAGGAATTCCATTCCTTCTTTTTCCACAATGATCTCGAACATCTTCTTGGCTTGATTGCGGCGCAGCTCTTCCTGCGGGAAGAAGAACATGCCGACACCGTATTCTCTCTCTCCGCCGATATCCATGCCCAGAGCCTTTGTGACTCTTGCAAAAAATTTGTGGGGGATCTGGGTCAGAATACCGACACCGTCACCGGTCTTGCCTTCCGCATCCTTACCGGCTCTGTGCTCCAGATTCTCTACGATCTTCAGTGCATTCTCCACGGTCGCGCGGCTCTTCTCTCCGTGAATATTGACACAGGCTCCGATACCGCAGTTATCATGCTCAAATTCTTCCCGATATAACGGTGCCTTGGGCAGCTCCTGTTTTACATCAAACATATAGTTCTCCTTTCCGGGTTTCTATTTCTCTCTTTTTCATCTGTCTGTTACTATTCATAACCTCATTTGCAAGACCGTGCTTTCAGCACTTTCCTGCAACTAAAAAAGGTCGCAATGAGACTCTTTCGAGCGCCTCATTGCGACCTTTTCTGTACTATACACCTATTTTTCTCATTTGTAAATATAGATTTTTCCTTGAATTGTCAGATAATTTGTCAATTCAGTTATTCACACGGCTGTTGTCTGTGAATTGTTCTAATTTTCTTTTTTAAGCCATGCTTTTAGCACAACTCTTTGGGGATTTTCCCTATTTTTCCTGTCTCCGACCATACACTTTGCTTGCCAGTCCCTGATAGATTGCAGAGAAATGTCTGCTTTCTGCCATTGCGGTCCGGAGAGGTGCCAGGGTCAGTGCCATCACAGCGCGGTAACGGAACAGTTCTACGGGTTTCATGTATTTTGCCGTGATCTCCTTATGCTCTGCGGCACTGCGTTTCAGGTTCTCCTTTGTCTCGGAGTAGCCGCCGCCTTCGTAGGAAGATACGGTAAGCCCCAGATACTGCATGGGAGCCTTCGCCCGGTAATAGCACCACAGAAAATGTTCATAATCTGCGCGGATCTTGTATTTTGGTTCGTAGGGCTTCTGTCGGCACAGGTCTGCGGCATAGAAGCAGGACTGATGGCAGGGAATGTTGCGGTAGCAGACAAAGCCGGTGATTCGGGGCGGGGATGATATCTTCGTGTCCGTTTTCGCGCTGTAGGTATCTCCGTAATAGATGCCCTGCAGTTTCATAGGGTGCTGTTCCATGAATTGTGCGGTGTGTGCCAGAACTTCCTTGTCATAGAAGAGGTCACCGCAGTTTAAGAACAGAATGTAATCTCCGGTCACATGAGAGACCGCCTGGTTCATAGCCTCGTAGATGCTGTGATCCGGTTCCTGGTAGAGATGGATCCGCCCGTCAGTGCGCATGGACTCTATGGATCCGTCACGGCTGCCACCGTCCTTGACGATGACTTCGAAGTCTGGGCAGGTCTGGGCCAGGATACTGTCAAGGGTCTGATTCAGTTTGGTGCCGGGGTTCAGGCATACTACGATAATGCTGAATTTCATATGTTGCTCCTTTTAAGATATAATATCTCCGCAGTCGAGAACAGGGCAAGGAACGCGGCACGTTCGCACTCTGTCGCAGAGCGTAGCGGCACGTAAGTGACCAAAGTACGGTCACTAAGTGCCGACGTCTGCTTACGGCCTGCTTATCCTTACCCTGTTTTCGGCTGCTGGGTTACGTTGTCCATCTTTGTATATCTTATCAAGTATTTGGATGGTGACAAATGTACTTTTTTATTGCCTAAAATATATTTTTCTGTTTGTGGAGCATCCCGAGGGATACAACTGCCACTGCCAGGAAAATCACGCATACAGGCCAACTGACGAAGCCGGTGACGGCGATGGCGGTGTAGGACAGGCAGTAGGCGAGGACATTGGATGCCACATGAACGAACACTGCCATTTTGAATTCTCCGAAATACTCATAAGCGTAAGCCATGAGGCAGCCAATGAGAAAGCCGTAGATGCCCTGCACGTAGTTCATGTGGTACACACCGAAGATCAGTGCAGACAGGGCTATGGCGAGTTTGATATCCATGAATCTGCGGAGATATCCGTAGATAACTCCGCGGAACAGAAGCTCCTCTGCTATGGGGGAGATGAAGCCGAATACAAGGATTCCTACGATAAAGTGTGCGGAATATTGCTGGGCTGCAACTTCGGTATAGGCTTCGGATTTGTTGGTCACTCCCAGAAGTTCAAACAGGAGGTTGAAACCGATAACGGCACCGATAGTGGTTGCCACCAGCAGGGCATATTTTGCCTTACCTTCTTTTTTTAGATGGCTTAAATGCATATCCTCTTTGTTCTTCGTGATCAGAAGCTTTGCCGTGGACCATACCGCCAGTGCTCCGCCGATGAAGCCCAGTGCCGCTATGATACTGGACACATCTCCGGAATAGCCGTTATAGGCGCCGGTCTCATCCCTCAGGATCAGAAGATCTACCAGTCCACCGGAAGCACCGGACTGTGCCAGCTGATACAACAGTGCCAGCAGCGCATACTGCACCGCATTGCGCACCAGGATAAACATCAGGAACGAATACACCATGGTCCAGATTCTCTGGTACATGGGATTTTTCTTTTTATTGTCGGGATTGCTGTTCACCAGTTCCTCGCTGCCGCGAAGCAGAAATTTTTCCAATTCTTCCACGGATTGTACGATGTAGTCCGCTTTTGCTTCCTTTAACTCTTCCTTGCTTCCGTAGCCATAAGTCACGCCCACGCTCTCCACGCCCAACGCTCTGGCTCCTTCCACATCGAACTTTCTGTCACCGATCATGTAGACCTGATCCGGATCTATGGGATTCTCCTTGAACAGCTGATGCAGGGTCTCCTGCACCACCTGATCCTTCGTCTCTCTGGTGCCGTCCAGCTCACTGCCTACCACCACGGCAAAATATTTTTTCAGATCAAAATGCTCCAGTATGCGTTCCACATAGATCTGGGGTTTGCTGGAAGCCAGTGCCAGAAAATAGCCCTTGGATTGCAGGTTCTTCAGCATCTCCGGAATACCGGCATAAACTTCATTTTCAAAAATACCCGTATTCTGAAAACGCTCTCTGTATTTTGCCACGGCCTCCTCCGCCTGCTCAGCGGTAAAACTGTAGAATTCCATAAAGCTGTCCCGTAAGGGCGGTCCGATAAAAGGCTCCAGCTTGTCCAGATCCGGTTCCTCAATACCGAAAGAGTGCAGCGCATACTGCACGCAGGTCGTAATTCCAATTTTGGGATCTGTCAGTGTACCGTCCAGATCAAACAGCAGATATTTTTTCATTCTTATAATTCCTTTTTTTGTATCTGTTCCAAGCCCTGTAACTATCGCAAAATATTCATTGAATACCGGAATCCGCAAGAATATTCTGTAATTGTTATGAGGCTCTGAATAGTTACCCTTTCTTTCTATAGCTTGTGGGGTCCGCAAAGCATTAGAAGCTGCGGATCTTGTCCCCGTCATCCTCAGTGTTTTTCAGTGCCTTGATCTCTACGTCATAGCCCACATTGGCATTGACCTGCACATGGACCACATCACCCACTTTTTTGCCAAGCAGTGCCTTGCCCAGAGGAGATTCGTTGCTGATCAGACCTTCCAGTGAGTTCCCGCGAACGGTGGTCACGATCTTGTAATCCTCTTCCGTGCCGTCGTCGATGAATTCCACGGTAACAGTGTTGTTGATGCCCACCTCATCCACGGCGGAGTTCTCGGAGATCACCTTTGCGGTCTTGATCATTCTCTCCAGATAACGGATCCGGCTCTCGTTCTGATTCTTGTATTTTTTCGCTGCATAATATTCAAAATTCTCACTGAGATCTCCGTGGGCTCTGGCTTCCTTCACGTCCTCCAGTGCCTTGGGACGCACCACCAGCTTACGATACTCGATCTCATCTTCCATTTTCTTAATGTCAGTGGGGGTTAATTCATCGTACATAATTTCTCCATTTCTATCTGTTCAATTACTTATATCATTTATTGACAGTTTTTCTCCCGGCTCGGCACATGCTGATTTTCTACCAACAGCCGTCCTTCTTTTTCTTCGGCGACCGACCTTCTTTTCCTTCAGCAGACGCCTTTCTTTTCTTCTGACGGCCGACCTTTTTCCTTCCGGCAGCCAACCTTCTTTTCTTGCAGAGGATGACCGGTCGCAGTCTCTATGCTGTCCCGGTGTGCCCAGCATTCTACAACTGCATTGCGTAGATTACCGCCAGAGACAGAATGATCTGAATAATGGCAAAACGGAATACGGTCTGTGTATTGGACCAGTCCCACACCTTACGCACATGATCATGCAAGGGAGTACGCACATTTTTCAAAATATGAATCTTCAGGAAGCGGAGCAGGGAAACCTTAAGCAGTCCCAAACCTCCGTCCAGAATCAGCACCAGAGCCAACGGAATAAACAAAAACGGACAGCCGCTCTTTAAAATAGCGATGCTGATGAACAGTCCCATGGCCCGGGAACCCGCATCTCCCATCATCAGCTTACTGGGTGTTGCATTGTACCACAGATAACCCAGAATGCATACGGCAAACAGCAGGATCAGGAAAGAATAGGTCTCATTGACGTCCTTCATACGGTCCACGATATAGATGGACATGATCGTAATGATCGACAGGGTTCCGGAAAGTCCGTCCACACCGTCGGAGCAGTTGGTCACATTCACAGATGTCCATACCAGGATCACCGTGAGAATGGCGAATACCACAGGCGGCAGGGTGAACTTTACATGAAACAGTGCCAGCTCCACCACGTTGGAATTATATTTCAGGAACGTGATGGCTACCAGTGCCGCCACGCACAGATCCAGAAACCCTTTTTTGTATTCACCCCAGGGAGTCTTGGAGGCGTCATCCAGAAAACCGGTCATCATGCATACCACGATCAGCAGCAGATAGATCACCAGCTCTGCGCTTAAGGGTGCAAACAGTAAAACAGATGCCACAAATGCCAGCACAAAAATGATTCCGGCGCCTCTTGGCTTTCCCGCGGACAATTTTCCATCATGGGCAAATTCTCTTCCGGCGTCCTTCGGCAGATACGGGCTTAATTTTGCCGTCGCCAGTACTGTCGCTCCGAAAGCAAAAAGGATTCCAAAAAAAGCAAGGAGAGAACTGCTTCCCTCCGGCAAGATCATCTGTAACATACTATCCCTCGTTTCCACATGAGATACTCACTTTTGTACTCTCATGCTGTATTTTCTGATAAATTCCGTGACTGTTCACAGGGGCATTCGAGAAATGAACACCTCAGAACAGTCACAAAATATTTTAACACAAATATCCCGGAATCTCAAATAATTTCCACAACAGTTCAGTTCTGAACATATCTGGGCGCAGAAATCATGCTTGCATGATTTTGCGGGCAAATATGTTCAGGAGCTAAGCGCCAATCTATGAGCAAAGGTAGAGCGTGTTAACGCGACTCCCGTGAACGGCGCGGCTGAACTGTTACGTTTGACAGTTTCCCCACGGTGGACTACTATATTCTTATGAACACTTTCTGAAAAATAGCCATAAAAGGAGAAATACTCTATGATGATCCATAAGATCGAACCGCATAAATATTACCCGGAATTCCGAAGCCAGGATCCTAAACCTTCCGATTATCTGCTGTTATTTGACGGAGAAAAGGTCTATCTGCCCTCCCATACAGAAAACAGTGATGTAACGGATACTTCCGCCGGTGCCGGCATCTCTGAGCATCCTCAAGTATATCTTCCTACTTTTGAAGAAGTCCATGGACTCTTGGGAATCCGTCAGCCTATGGAACGTTTTTTTCTGGACTGTGAATATCTCTTTTCCATTGATGACCGAGCATTCTTCCGCAAGACGACGGAGGATGCCGGTGCTCTCATGCTCCCGGAAGAAGACCTCTACGCTTCCGGTGTGTTCCGTAATTTTGAGCCGGAATATCTGGCATTTGCTGGAATCACTGCCACCCAGATCAATCGTTTCCGTCTGGACCGGAAATTCTGCGGCCGCTGCGGACATCCCACAATTCACAGCACCACAGAGCGGGCCTGCATCTGCCCGGAGTGCGGTCAGATCGAATATCCCAAGATCTCTCCAGCCGTCATTATCGCCATCGTGGATACCGAACAGGACAAGATCCTGCTGACCCGCTACGCCGGCGGTTCCTATCGTCACTGGGCACTGGTGGCCGGCTTCGTGGAAGTCGGTGAGACCTTCAAGGGTGCTGCCCGCCGGGAAATCATGGAAGAAGTCGGTTTAAAGGTCAGCGATCTGGTCTATTACAAATCCCAGCCCTGGTCCTTCAGCGATTCCGCCATGATCGGCTTCTTCGCGAAGCTGGAGGGGGATCCTTCTATTACTTTGCAGGAATCCGAACTTGGTGAAGCAAAATGGTTCTCCAGAGAGGATGTCCCGGATCTGCCCTCCACTATCAGTGTCGGTCAAGAAATGATCACATTATTCAAGAATGGTGGGGATCCGTTCTGCAAGAGATAATTGATACATTTGAAAGTTTTTCATTTCTATTCCATGATATACCTTGACTTTGTGCCCCCGTGGTTTCATGCCCCGGGGGCTTAATCAGCTTCTTTTCCTCTCTGCGCCCCGCTCTCTCGATCTCCCCGGGGCTTATTTAGTTTCTTTTCCTCTCTGCGCCCCGCTCTCTCGATCTCCCCGGGGCTTAATCAGCCTCTTTTCCTCTCTGCGCCCCGCTCTCTCGATCTTCCCGGGGCTTAATCAGCTTCTTTTCCTCTCTGCGCCCCGCTCTCTCGATCTTCCCGGGGCTTAATCAGCTTCTTTTCCTCTCTGCGCCCCGCTCTCTCGATCTCCCCGGGGCTTAACCAGCTTCTTTTCCTCTCTGCGCCCCGCTCTCTCGATCTCCCCGGGGCTTAACCAGCATGCTCCTTATATCTACGCCCCATGTACGCAAAAATCTGCCTCCGACAATAACATTGTCATGAGGCAGACTCCTTTCTGTACTTATTCTCTTCACTGTTTCTTCACCTAGAGCATCGTAGCTGTCATCGCTTCTCATTATCTCAATAATCGGCACTTCTTCGCTACCTTCACTAACAGATATCCCTTCGGGAAGCTGCGAAGCTCCTGCTCCGTGATGCCCCGCATCAATATCAGCATGACAAAATAGACTACAGCAGCAATTACGATCGCAGGAATGACAGAGATCCGCATGGACTTCGTCACCATATACAGACCCTCGTAGATTGCCCAGGCTGCTGCTCCCATAAACGCGGAGGCGAACGCCGGAATGACGAAAGTCTTTACGATCTCCTGCCGGTAGCCTACCGCTCTTCTTACCGCCCACTGGTTCAGCACACACATCATACCGGAATACAGCGTATTAGCGATGGCAATGCTGTACAGATCCAGTCTTGTGAACATCAGAAGCAGCACTGCTGCCACCGTCTGCACCACCAGCGAGATCCCCGCATTGATGATCGGGGTATTGACTTTGCCAAGTCCCTGCAAAATCGAACTGTTCAGAGTCGACAGTGCATAAAAGATAACCGACAGTGACAATGTCATTAAAAGAGCTGCCGCCAGATTCAATTCCTCTGCCGTCTTATTCGTGAACAGCAGACTGATCACCGGCTTCGCCAGTACAAAAAGTCCCACAGCGCAGGGAATCGAGATCACCATGGTAGTCTTCACTGCCAGTCCGATCTTCTCTCTGGCTCCCTTCGCATCCCGGGCTGCCATCAGCTGTGCCACAGAAGGGATCATGGCCGAAGCCATGGCCGAGGCAAAGGCAATGGGAATATTGGACATTGTCAGGGACTGTCCGGAGAAAATACCATATTTTTCATAAATAGATACCGTATCCAGATTGCGAAGGGACGGATACCATTTGGTGTAGATACTGTTGTTGACCGTACTGCTTAAGTTATATACAGCCGTACTCAAAATAAACGGTGTCACCACCAGTGTGATCGTCTTGAATATCTGTCCGTAGGAATCCACATGTTCATGCCTGTCACGCTGCACTCTGCGCAGGATCATTCCACGATTCAGAGCATAGACTCCCGCCATAAAAAGCAGCGCCACTAATACGCCGACACCGGTACCCAGTGCACTTCCCACTGCACCGTAGGTTGCTCTCATCACCTGCCCTGCCTGATCCGCCGGAACCTCCATCGTTCCCATAAACATTTGGATCAGAAGGTATGCCGCGCCTACGCTGACTACCGCATTGGCGATCTGCTCCAGGATCTGCGATACGGAGGTCTGCGCCATGCTCTTATGTGCCTGAAAATACCCTCGTAAAACTCCCAGGATACCATAGACGAAGATCGTCGGTGCAAAGGTGCGCAGTACTGTGACCGCTGCTCCGGACACGAATAATCCCGCTCCGAAAAACAGAAAAAGGCTGGCTATACCGCCAACCACCAGTACATAGATCATGGCTCCGTGGAACAGTCTGTGGGCATTACGGTATTCCTTCTCTCCCAGCTTCTGTGCGATAGCTTTGGAAATTGCCGAGGGAATACTATAAGAGGAGATCAACAGAATGATCGTATAATAGTTATACGCTGACTGGTAATAACCAAGTCCCAGATTCCCGATGACACTCTGTAAAGGGCCCCTGTAAAGGAGCCCTATGATTCTGCTGATGATTCCGGCTGCCGCCAGAATTCCCGCCTGCATGATAAAATTGTTCTTGGAACTGTTCTTATCTGCCATATGTTATCTTACCCTATTTCAGTTCTTTATCCGATCAGCCAGTCATACATCTCCTGATATTTCCCGGCGGATACCTTCCAGGAGTAGTCGGTGGCCATGGCACGATCCACGATCTTATTCCACTCTCTCTTCCTGTCATAGTAAATATGCTCCGCATAGCGGATCGTATTCAGCATCTCGTGTGCATTGTAATTCGTAAAGCTGAAGCCCGTACCGGTGCTCTCATACTCATTATAGGGCTGTACGGTATCCTTCAGTCCACCGGTCTCTCTGACGATAGGTACGGTACCGTAACGCAGTGCGATCAACTGACTCAGGCCGCAGGGTTCGAACAGGGACGGCATCAGATAAGCATCACAAGCCGCATAGATTTTATGGGACAGTGCATCCGAATAATAAATGTTGGCAGACACCTTGTCTCCATACTTCCAGTCGAAATGACGGAACATATTCTCATAACGTTCCTCACCGGTGCCCAGTACCACGAACTGGATATCATCCTGGCACAGTTCATCCATTACATAAGCGATCAGATCCAGACCCTTCTGGTCTGTCAGTCTGGATACCAGACCGATCATCATTTTCTTATCATCTACGCGAAGTCCAAGCTCTTCCTGCAGGGCTCGCTTATTCTTCACCTTTTCCTTGCGGAAATTCACTGCATTATAGGCTTTTACGATATTTTTGTCCGTCTCCGGATTGAACTCTCCATAGTCGATGCCGTTGACAATACCGCGCAGATCATGACTTCTCGCACGCAGCAATCCGTCCAGGCCCTCACCGTAAAACGGAGTCTTGATCTCCTCCGCATAGGTATCACTTACGGTGGTCACTGCATCCGCGAATACGATACCGCCCTTTAACAGATTTGCATCCTTATAAGCCTCCAACTTGTCAGAGGTAAAATAATACTCCGGCAATCCGGTAATGCTCTGTACCGTCTTCACATCCCATTTTCCCTGGAACTTCAGATTATGTATGGTGATCACAGACTTCATGTTGCGGTAGAAATCTCCGCCATGGAAACGCTCCTTCAGGTATACCGGAATCAGACCGGTCTGCCAGTCATGGCAATGGATCAGATCCGGCTGAAAATTCAAAAGCGGTAATGCCGACAGCACTGCCTTGCAGAAATATGCATACTTTTCGATCTCATATCTGGGATCATCCCCATAAGGCTTAAAACCACCGAAATAACTCTCATTATCAATGAAATAATAATGCACCCCGGCTTCCTCTGCCTCCAGAACACCTACATACACATTCTGCCAGTTGAAATCCATGTAGAAATGTGTCACATACCTGAGCTTATCCTTCATCTCCTGCTTCATACAGGTATACTTCGGGATAAACACTCTTACATCAAAATACTCCTTGTCAATATACTTCGGCAAAGATCCTACGACATCCGCAAGTCCTCCGGTCTTGATAAAAGGTACGCCTTCCGATGCGGCAAAAAGAATTTTTTTCATGTAAACCCTCCACATATGCTACGGCTTGTATTTCAAAATATAGATTGATTATACCATGTTTACGATTCGTAGAAAAGAGGGCAGAGACAATTTACAAATCTTTAATCTCCCAGTAACCCTTTCGATCCGATCCTACTCTAACTATTTTTCCCTCTTCTTTCAGTGCCTTTATAAGACGAGCTACCTTTCTCGGACTTATGCTCATTTGTTTTGCCATTTGTTTTGCTGTGACAAATGGATTTTCTTTTAGGATCTCCAAAGTTTCCATTTCTTCCGACTTTTCATTGCCAATATCATTGCCAACATCATTGCCATTGGCAATGATATTGGTATCCTCTTTTTGTTCTGTTGAAAATGGAATCTCTACTTTAATAAAATGCTCTGAAATATGAAAGATGCTCTTATCATATACTTTGAGAATTCTGCTCATTCCTGACCCCAGCTGTTCCACAAGTCCTACATCTTTAAATACTCTCATCAATTCACGATTTCTTGGCATGCTGCTACAGCTAAAAAAATCCTCTTCACTCTGTCCCGGTATCAATCCTCCATAGGAAGTAAAAATCATTCTGTCACTAAAAATTTCAAAAACCGGAGGGATCTCTCTCGTAAAATCAGAATGAACAATTGTATTTATTACAGCCTCTCGCATAGGAATAGGTGCAACCAGATTTGTTTCTGTTCTCTGCGCAGTTGTCACTTTTGTTCTCGTAACATTCTCAATCTTTAATTTTTCCAACACTTGATAGGTTGCTTTAATCAAAGAACAATAACCATATTCTTCATTTTCAATCAGATCTACTTTATCTTTTCCTGCATATTTTGCGACCTTTACTGATATGCCGTTTTCATCTGCTAATAAATATGCAACATAATTATATTTTCCATCCGGGGTCAGGAGTTCCAGCGAATTTACAAATTTATCATTTAACTCCATTCCTCTTTCCTGATAATATATTTTTAATTGTGCAAATGTCAGATCCTGTCTGGGGGATGTGATATTTCTTAATGTATTATGAAGCCTTTTACTGTAATAATTGTCTATCAGCGGTGTCGGCATCGGTTGCGTAGATGTTCCTATCCGCATAAAACATCCATTCGGCGACATCCCTTGTTTTTTAATATAATACGGCTTTTCAAGTCCACTGGAAATCAAAATTTTAATGATTGGAATATTATCTATTTCCTCTGTTACAATATCAAATAATCCCATAGTTGATGGAAGAATATTATTTTTTATTCGATCTGCTATTTTCAATTGCGTAGAATCTAATTCCGGCACACCGATAGGGCTCCCTATATCATCTAAACCGATATAGAGTATTCCTCCCTCTTTATTGTTCAGAAATGCTACAACTTCTTTTTCCAGTTTGTCATTTAATTCCGATTTAAATTCTGTTCGACTATTTTCCTGAAGCATATTCCCTCTTTTCCACAATTATCATCAACTATTTACATTGACCCTTTATTTCTTCTATAGTGTCTTTTAATCCACGTATCTTCTTTATAATCTCAAAGTTTTCACTATTTAAATCAAAAACATTAACCGAACCTATTGCACTTACTAATTCTTTTTCCACCTTACTCAAAGTATTGTAAATTTCAGCTTTTAATGTATCCTCTTTAGCATTATTAGAAGATGCTTTCGTATTAACAGATGTACTTTCTATATCTTTAGAATATAAGCCTCTCCCAACTCTTGAAATATCATTTGAGTCAACTAATTGTGCAATAGCTCCGGCAATTTGATTTTTCGTAGGTATTTTCCCACTTTTTTGAATTATGTATTTTTTAAAATCATCATTAGTATACATGCCATATGTTTTTACGCATTCAATAATATAAATCTTAATTTCTGCTGTCGATATCTTCATTTTTTCCTCCACTTCATGTATTTCGTTTAAAGCGTTTGAATCGTTAAATTCGTTAAGCGTTGTTTCTTTAGTCATTTGTGGCATCTTTTTAACAAATTATACCATTTTAAAATTCATTTATCAATATCTTTTATTTTGAATCCCGTTGTTTTTCCATATAGTTAGTTTATATAAAAATAGCAATAATTACTTATTTCACCATACAAGTAAAACAAAGTAATTATTGCTATTATTCAGTCATCATTTACTTTTTCATCTAACTTTTCGTTTCAAATTTCTCATGATCTGTAGGACAGCCGGATTCTGTCGGCGATCAGAGCGATGAATTCAGAATTGGTAGGTTTGCCTTTGCCCGTGTCGATCGTGTAACCGAACATGGCATCCAGGGTCTCCATGCGCCCTCTGCTCCAGGCAACCTCAATGGCATGGCGAATAGCGCGCTCCACGCGGCTGGGTGTGGTCTGGAACCGCTTGGCGATGGTCGGATACAGGATCTTTGTGATAGAACTGATCATTGCCGGATCCTCTACCGACATCATGATAGCTTCCCGCAGATACTGATACCCTTTGATATGTGCCGGCACTCCGATCTCATGGATCATATCCGTGACATCCTTTTCCAGGTCATGGATGACTTCCTGGGTCTGTTCCTTTTTTTCTGTCGCTTTTACTGTGCTGTCTTTGGCGTTTTTCGTAGAAGGAACCGTGATCATAATTTGGAATTCCTTGTTGGCATTCATCAGATCCCCCAGGATTTTGTATACTTTTTCATTATCCTTTGTAGTTGTAATGTTTAATTTTTCCATTAAACTACCTCCATGACTACAAAACTACTTTTTTCACGTACCGTTCTATTATAAATAGATATGCATCGTAGCTTCAAGCAGAACCCGTCGCAAGATTTTTCCAAATTTCGCAAAAAAGGCGCCCGGAATGAACCGGACGCCAATAAGAGGGAAAATGTATAAGTAGAAAAACTACGAGTAAAGCAAATTAAATTAATGATGCTCTGCCAGAGTGTGAAGTGCTTCCTTGATGGCTGTCTTCACGGTCTCATCCTGTTCTGCATTCAGTCTGTGCAGTAGATAGGTCTTGGCATATTCGGTGCCGATGCTTCCTAACGCTTTTGCTGCTTCGACACGGATCTTCGTATCCGGATTGTCGATCATGTGGGCAATGCTGTTGACACTGTCTTCATCCTTGATCCGGCTCAGAGCTTCCAGTGCAGCTACCACCACGGTATCATCGGAAGAACTCAGATATTTGATGATCTTGTCGGATTTTCCTTTCTCTTGTAATTTTTGGATCTTACTTAAATCATGTTGTTCCATAAACACGCGCCTCTTTCTTTCTGCCAGCGCGGGGGCGGTGAAAATCGTCTCCGGATCATCCACTTTGCTTCGCCTGTGGTGATTGGCTTTTCTTGATAATGTTATGATAACACCTTATCTGTCAGAAAACAATTATAGTAAAATGAAGGATTTCTAAAAATTCTATAACCTCATTCTACTTACGTTCAAATAAATCGCACCGGGCTTCTAATGCATGATAATCCAATGCTGATTTTACATATCCTGCAGTCATATCATTCATTGCTTTCTGCTTAGCTCCTTGCATTCACTTTGCTGGAATATACATTCGGGAAATCCTCTCGAAGCCATTCCACATATTCATCCGAAATACGGTACAATTTGAATTCTTCCATTATACTTCCTTTCTTCGGTATAAAACAAAAAGAGAGCAAATATTTTACTATTTGCTCTCTCAGAATTTAAGATTCTCCACTTATATGGCAGGAGCTCTCCCGAGTTTAAAATCTTCCACTTATATGGCAGGAACTCTCCCGATAATCAATTCCTTATCTGTTAATCATTATATGCTTTCTTAATGAAAAAGCAATGAGTATTTTAGCAACGATATCTTTCAAAATCTTATTATTTTCTCCCAATTATAATAACATGATTACTTGCTCCTAAAACCGACTGTTCACGGCATACACTATAATGATAGTCGCACCAAGTTTTGAACTGTTTTTCATCCCATTTGTCAACCTTTTGTGATAAAAGAGGAGCTAAACCATCTTGGGCGAAATGGTCTACAATTTTTAATCTATATCTTTGGTAAATTGATTCCATTTCTTCTTTTGATGAGTAATAAGTATCTGTCCAAAAGCATTTCTCATCATCATGCTTCAGCACACCAGTTTCAATAAGTTGTTTCGCCAAGTGTTCATCCAAATATTTTTCATTGCTCGTAGCAATATATTGAAAAACATAGTATCTTGGAATGTACGCAGTAACCAAAAGCCCGCCTTTCCTTAACACTCTTAGACATTCCTTCATGCATTTTTCTCTCTGCTCTTCTGTAATCAAATGATAAAATGGTCCCATATTGAGAACAATATCAAATGAATCATCTGCGAAACAGGACATATCTGTAGCATCCAAAACAGAAGTATTCATATGATAATTTTTATTGGTAAGAGTTCGATTAATAATGTCTATATGCCTTGGCGTAATATCTGTAGCAGTTACATCATGCCCCTTATCTGCAAACCAGAAAGCATAAATTCCTGTTCCTGCTGCACAATCTAATATTTTACTATTGGTGCCGATAATCTCATCCAAAACTCTTGTAGTTGTTACAAATTCAATTCTTCTTGCATTATTTGTAGTCAAACGATTTTCCTCTTTGTAATTCTCGTAACTGTCAACAACATAATTCATCACTAATTCCTCCGATTCTATTATTTTATGTATTAAAAAAGCTACCCTCCTTAAATTAACTTTAAGGACGATAGCTGATAGCTTCGTGTTACCACCTTAATTCATCTATATTTCGCAATATAGACCTTAGCAAGTACGGAAATTTCTTTCGATACTCTGACGCTGTAATGGGCGTTCCCAGTGTAGCCTAATGAATAAATCAGTCGGTACACGGCTCCAAGACTGGTTCAATATTTCTTCAATAGAGTTTTCCACCAAGCAACTCCTCTCTGTAATTTCCAAAATATTTACTATCTCTCTTCATCGCTTTTTAACATAGTAGATTCATAATTATTTTTTGTCAAGACATACAAAATAAAAATTATTAATTATTTAGAATAAACTTTATATCTGATTTTTGATTATCCCTATAAATATTACACTTTCAAGCATTTCGAAGTATAGAAAAACACTCATTTTACCACGAATATACCACGATTGAACGAGCCTTGATATGACGATAAAATAGCACTAAAAAGACACCATTGACACATTGAAGTGGTGTCTTTTATTAATAAGCAGTCAATCCTAAGACTAACTGCTTTTGCAAAATAAAGGTAATCACTATTTTGTTTGTTTCTTTAGAATAATATAGCTTGCAATCACAACTACAAAGAATACTAACACGAAAACTAAAGTATGAAATATTCCTATCGGATAAGGTGCAATCCACCCTTCTAGTTTGAAAACCAATCCTGAAATATATCCTGTAATCATAGAAATAGGCATAAAAGCAACTCCGATTATATTAAGCCAATTTACATAAAAGGGGGATTTTTCTTCCGATAGTATTCTCGCTATAAAATATCCAACAATCCCTATAGCTTGAATAATCATTGAACCCCAAACTGCTTCCATTGTTTGTTCTGCATACCAATTACCAAATGCACAAAACAGCCCAATAGCAACAAAAGCTGTTGATGATATATAAAGTACCTTACTCGTAAGCTCTTTATTTTTTTGTTCTTTGTCTGCTACTGGTTCAATTCCCTTTAGGATATAGTCAGTTGTTACTCCAAAAAAATCACTCATTATAATTATTTTTTCTAAGTCAGGCGTACTTTGTTCACTTTCCCATTTAGAAACAGCCTGCCTTGAAACTCCAACTTTATCCGCAAGTTCCTCTTGTGATATTCCTTTTGATTTCCTTAAATATTGTATTCTGTCTGCCATATTCATTAGCTAACACTCCTTTCTTTCATGGTGTAATTTTAGCAATATTATCAGTTGCATAGCCACCATTTAGATATGGAAATATGTCAACTGGCAGTTGCAATGATGTTTTTTGACAAATCAGCAGAATATTCTTGCTTATAACGTAATTTAAACATATCCATATTATAACAGTTCCATATATCCGCCACAACAAAAATCAGCACACCCCCCCTTGACATTTTTCTGTCTTGAAAAATACACACTTTTTCTTTCTTCCTCTTGATTACCAACCACAGAAAAGAAAAAGCCCTGTCAAGAGCCATGCCACCATTGGTGGTGCTTTGCACTCTTTACTGGGCTTTTTGTTTGCTGTATCT